>Ga0233425_10000100_pt1 | contig 212012 bp, 203 predicted proteins | sample Watercolumn_Towu_2_FD_181712 | JGI IMG/M metagenome (GOLD analysis project Ga0233425, IMG submission 181712) | Freshwater microbial communities from Lake Towuti, South Sulawesi, Indonesia - Watercolumn_Towuti2014_140_MG | ecosystem: Environmental > Aquatic > Freshwater > Lake | place... | reverse complement strand
GAGACTGTTGCACTCCGGGATGGATGATGTGGACTTGCAATGATCGACGGAGAAGAAGATCATGACGTAGCAATATAAAGTCTGGATACCCTCTACCGTGGGGGCAGCAGCTAGAGACTTTAGCCGCAAGCGGCCTGGACATGCGCGTCGGCCACCCGGCCGAAGGGGTTGCGGGTCTCTACTCTCAAGCGAGGTTCTCACGCCTCGGCGCCACCCTCGTGGCGCGCGATCAAACTAATATTCTGAAGACGATACGCAAGCCGTTCGCGCGCCGTCAGGAATTCAAAACCGGATACCGGCGGATAACCGCCGAATGCAAAAGCATGGAGATGAGGATCCTGTGGGCTTGGAGACAACAGGCTCCGCGCCAAGGGCGCGAGATTATCCCGAGCGTGGAACGAAGATTCGGCACAGGACACGAATGAATGCGAAATCTGCCTCTTGCCGCGGGGCGGGGGTCCGGCCCCCGTCTTGACGCGCCGCCCCGTCGCACCAAAATTCCGACAAGCGGAACTCTGTCCGCAAACGAGAAAGGAGCGACGATAGAGAAAGGAGCCAGGATATGTCGCAGCCGTTTTCCCGTTTTCTCCACCCTTTCGATGTTGCGCGTCATCCCAGTCTGGAGCCGGAGGTGAAACGCGCCATCCTCGCATCCTGGGCATCCGACCGGTCGGCGGTGAGAGATCAGCCCGGCTTGCGCAAGCCGCCCGGCGCAAAACGTGCCGTCTCGATCGACGAGATTCTCACGGCGATGCATGAACTGGACAAGGGTCCGGATCCGATGCGGCAACTGCAATGACCCTGCGAGGCCTTATCGCTCAGCTGGAGGGCTACGGCCCAACGGAGGCGCGCGCGGTCGACGGCATCGCACCGCTGCCGTGAAACGCAGCTTGGCGCAGCGCTGGCGGTCGCGCGGCGGGCGGAGAATCCGCATCGTGCTCGCCTTCGACGACATCATGGAGTTCGCCCTGGCGCTGCTTTCGCTCTCGCCTGCAGAACTTGCGGATCTGGGCTGGACGTTCGCCGATCGGAAGCGGCTGCTCGGCTATTTCCTCGCATGCGGGAAGAAGGCGCAGGGCATTGCGCCCGAAAAGGTGGGAGAGACGCCGATCGAACTCAGCCTGCCCCAGCGCGATGTCGCGCGATTGCGCCGTTTCGCCCGCCGCGAACTTCCCAGGACGGCGACCAACGCGCGCGTCATCACCCGGGTGCTGAATGCGCTGGATCAGCAGCGATAGTCGCGACGCGACCTACCGGGATGATGAGGGCGTGCATGGCACCACGATGCGCGAGCCGCGCGAGGGCAGGCCGGTCAGCGCGCAAGAAACGGCGCGGCCGCGAGGCCGTCGAAGATGAACTGGATCGCCAAGCCGGCGAGCAGCACACCGGAAATGCGCCCCACCACGTCGGCACCGGTGCTGCCCAGCAGTCGAACGAGGCGGTCGGCCGCCAACATCGCCAGCCAGGTCAGCAGCGCACAAACGACGATCATGCCGAGCACGCCGCCGGCTTCGACCAGGCTTTGCGTGCGGCCCATGACGAGCACCGCCGCCGACAGGCTGCCAGGGCCCGCGATCAAGGGAAATGCCAAGGGAAACACCGCGATGTCGCCGGGCTGCTCGGCCTCGCGGCGCTCCCCTTCGCTGATCGACGACAGCCCGGGGCTCGAGAAGGTGAGCGTCAAGGCCTGGAGGAACAAAAGCACGCCGCCCGCTACGCGGAACGCAGGCAAGGAGATGTGCAGCAGCGAGAGAACGATGCCGCCGGCAAGCGCGAACAGCAGCAGGACGGACAGGGCTATCAGGACCGAGCGTGCGGCAAGGCTGATCCGGTCGCTGCGGTGAATACCGGAAGTGAGACCGGCGAAAACCACGGCCGTCTCAATGGGACCGATCGTCACGACCAGGGTAATGAAGCTCGAAAAGATACCGGATGGCGCCTGCATGACCGCGTCTCATTGCCGCATAGAAGAGGGACATGCCGGGAGCGGCATTCGCGCCGCTCCCGATGATCGTCCAAGTCGATGTGTCGGTTCGAAATCTATCCTGCCGAAGCAATTGCCGATGACCGCATGACAGGATCGTCGTGCACAGCCACAGGAAGCGGATATTCGCTGCAGCAGCGCGCATGCGGACCTGTAGGCCAGCAGCACAGTCGCGGCGGCGCTTCGCCGGTCAGACAAGCCTGGATCCGGGGTGAAACCGCCGAGCCTCGCAGCTCGAACGGCACACCTTCGCGCCGGCAATAGCGCTCGGCCGCTTCGCGGTCGGGAAAGCGAAGCTCGATCTGTGCGAGCGGATCGCCTCCGCCGGTCCATCCGGTCAGCGGATCGATGCGCGGACGCCAGCGCTCCGCGAAACGCAGCCGCCATGTGCCTTCCTGGGCGCGACCGGCCTGGTTGACCGGCATCGGCACGGGCTCGATGATTGCGAAGGCATCGGACGGCAAGGCGCTCGCGTGGCTAGAGCCAGACCTGCGATTGTCGTTGGCGGCGAGCGCCCTAGTCTCCCGCCACGTCCCGCCCGGTTGGAGGCTAGGCCCAGGACCGAGGTCCCGGGCCTGCCCGTCATGCCGCCTTGCCATTGACCGGGATGCGGCGGATATTTTCGTTCGCCGCCTCCGTCTTCGGCAGGGTGACAGTCAGCACGCCGTTCTTGAAGCTGGCGTTCGCTTTGTCACGATCGACGCCCTTCGGCAGGCCGACGCGCCGCTCGAAGCGTCCATAGCTGCGCTCGGTATAGCCGCGGTCCTCGTCCTCGACCTCGGACTTCTTCTCGCCGCGCAGCGTCAGCACGCCTTCCTCGACGGTGATCTCGACGTCCTTCTCGTCGAGGCCGGGAAGTTCGGCTGTGACCCGGATTTCCTTGTCGGTCTCGGCGAGCTCCAGGTTCGGCCAGGAAAGCCCGCGGTCGAAGCCGCCGAGCGACGGCACGCCGAAGCCGCGGAAGACATCGTCGAACAGCCGGTTCACCTCGCGGTGAAGCGAGAGCAGCGGATGGGTGTTGTCGTCGCGGTCGCGCTCGGCGCTGACCGGAACGGGGAGCCGGTTTTCCTGCCGGCTCCAGGGAATGAGATCACGAAAAGCCATGACAATCTCCTTTCTCTCTGAAGAGGGGCAGAACCTGCCGGACGCCGCTAGCGGGGGGTTTTGAGGGCGGCGCCGGCAGGCCGGTGCGGCTTGGCATCAAGCAGCCTCGCTGACCTTGTCCTTCGCCGCGCCGATCCGATTCTGGGCGGTCGCACCGCCGCTTATTTCGATCCGGCGCGGCTTCATCGCCTCGGGCACCACGCGCTTGAGCGCGATGCTGAGCAGGCCGTTCTCGAAGCTGGCGTCACCCGCCTCGATAAAGTCGGCGAGCTGGAAGCGCCGCTCGAACGCGCGGGCGGCGATGCCGCGATGCAGATACTCGCCCTTGCCGTCGTCATCGGCGCGTTTGCCGGTGACGGTGAGCAGGTTCTGCTGCGCCACCACCTCGATGTCCTCGGGGCGGAACCCGGCGACCGCCAGCGTGATGCGGTAGCTGTCCTCGCCGTCCTTGAGGATGTCGAAGGGGGGATAGCCGTCGTCCTCGCGCGCGCCTGCCTCGAGCAAGTTGAAGAGGCGATCGAAGCCGACCGTGGAGCGCCTGTAGGGCGCGAAGTCGAAGTTGGTTCTCATTTCCAAATCCTCCTATTGAGCAATTTGGGCATGAGACGCGCCGGAGAGAGCCGACGCTCTCAGTGTCCCACCGGACCCGGTTTTCAGCGTCCGGCGACGAAGAGCTAGTAAGCCGCAAACCGGTTTCAAGAGGAAAAATAGCGGGGGCTTGCGCATCGACCGATGCACCTTTCGGACGGCCCAATACCCCTCCAAAAGACCCTTGAAATGGCGATGACGAGAACAAGATTAGGCCTGCGGACCGGGCCCCTCTGACGGCGGCTGTTCCAGCCTCCGTGATGTCGGACCGCATCGAGCGCGCTCGGTGCAGGATCGCAGGCTTCACGCCGAAGCCCCCGAGTGCCTCATCGACTTGGAAACAATGGAGTGAGGCATGAACAGACTATTTGACCCTATGACATATCCGTCCTCTTCGACTGCCCGCGCCGTAGGTACGGTCGTCTACGACCAGGGCCTGCGCCGGCACATGCTCGGCGTCTATCGCAACATGGCTCTGGGCCTTGGCATCACGGCGCTCGTCGCGCTGCTGATCGCGAGCACGCCCGCGCTCTATCAGCCGATCTTCGGCACCCCGCTCAAATGGGTGGCGATCTTCGCCCCGCTCGCCTTCGTGCTGTTCTTCTCGTTCCGCGTGGAGCGGATGACGATCCGACAGTCCCGGACGGCCTTCTACGCCTTCGCGGCGGTGATGGGCGTGTCGATGGCGAGCATCTTCCTCGTCTTCACCGGCACCAGCATCGCGCTGGCCTTTGCGAGCGCCGCGGCGGTCTTCGCGGGCATGAGCCTGTGGGGCTATACGACCCGCGTCGACCTATCGCGCTGGTCGACTTTCCTGATGGTCGGCCTCGTGGGCGTCGTCATCGCCAGCCTCGTCAATCTGGTCGTCGGCTCCTCGACGCTCCAGCTCGTCTTCTCGATCGCCGGCGTGCTGGTGTTCACCGGGCTGACCGCCTGGGACACCCAGCGCTTGAAGAGTGAGTATCTGGCCTATGCGGGCAGCGAACGCGCCGACAAGCTGGCGGTGATGGGCGCGCTGTCGCTCTACCTCAACCTCATCAACCTCTTCCAGCTGCTGCTGGGCCTGTTCGGCCAGCGCGAAGAGTGATGGAGAGCCGCGGCATGTCGACAATCGTGAATAATCTTACCCATGCCGGTGCGGGCAGCGAAGCCCGCGCCGGCGCTTCGCTGCTGAGCCGCAACTGGGGATGGTTCGTCGTCCGCGGCGCCCTCGCGCTTGTCCTGGGCGTGGTGGCCGTCCTCTTTCCGGTGAGCGCCCTGTTCGCCTTCACTATGGTGTTCGCGGCTTATGCCGGTGCGGACGGCCTGCTCTCGACCATCGCTGGCGTTCGCGGCGCGAGCCGCAAGGAGGAGCGCTGGTGGGCGCTCGTCCTGCGCGGCATCGTCGGCATCGCGGTTGCGGTGCTGTTCGTGCTGATGCCCTTTGCTGCGACAGTCAGCTATGCCTTGGTGACGCTTGGCATGCTGAGCGCCTGGGCCATTCTGGCCGGCGTGCTGGAGATCGCCGCAGCGATCCGCCTGCGCAAGGAGATCGAAGGCGAGTGGCTGCTCGGCCTGTCGGGTGCGCTCTCCATCGTATTGGGGTTGGCGGTGCCGGTGGCGCTCGCGGTCACACCCTTTGCCACGATCCTGTCGGTCGCCTGGGTAATCGCCAGCTATGCGATCATCGCCGGCGTCGTGCTCATCGGCCTGGGCCTGCGGTTGCGCCGCCAGGAGGAGAGGAAGCCGGAGGAAGGAGCCCACACCCTGTGAGCCCGCGCGCACCGGGTTTGCGCCTGCCGCGCAGCTGGCTGGCCCTGCTGGTCGCGACCGGCCTGGCCTCCGGTCTGGCGGGCGGGGCTGCGGTGGCCTGGCTCGAGGCCGGGACCGAAACAACCACGGTGGCAGGCGGTGCGCCCGTCGCGACCGATGCGGTTCCGCTCAACCGACTGACGGTCGCGCCGCTGGTTGCGCGGGTCGCGCCCGCCGTGGTGAACGTGGCGGTGCTGCAGGCCTCGCCCTATGCGCAGAACCCTCTCCTGCGCGATCCCTACTATCGCTTCTTCCTCGGCGTGCCAGACGAAGCTCTGGCGCCGCGGATCTCGGCAGGCTCGGGGTTCGTGGTCGATGCCGCACGCGGGCTGGTGGTCACGAACCACCATGTCGTCGAGAACGCCCGCGCCATAGCCGTCGGCCTGGGTGATCGTCAGGTCGAAGCCGAGTTCCTCGGCAGCGATCCCGCCACCGATATCGCGGTGCTGCGCATTCCCGCACGCGGCCTGAAGCAGATTCCGCTCGGGGATTCCGACCGGACGCAGGTCGGGGACTATGTCGTGGCCATCGGCAATCCGTTCGAGGTGGGCCAGACCGTCACCGCCGGGATCGTCAGCGCCTTGCGCGCGCCGTCCGAAGGCGGTCCGCGCTACGTCCAGACCGACGCGCCGATCAACCCGGGTAATTCCGGCGGCCCGCTCATCAATATGCGCGGCGAGGCGATCGGCGTGAACAGCGCGATAATCGCGCCAAGCGGCGGCAACGTCGGTATCGGTTTGGCGGTGCCGTCGCGGGTGGCACGCCAGGTGGTCGAGCGCATTTCGCATGTCACATTGGATCGGTAGACTGCGGCTTCCCTGCCGGACCTGCGCATTTCCCGTCCACGCCTTTCCCACTTTTCGCCAGGGTCTTTCGGTCTTTGGTCGTCAACTGGGTCGTAGCCCCAGGACATCGGTGCGATACTATTGCCGCAGGTTTCCCTCACACGCGCCGAGCTCTATCAACTCGTCTGGGCTGCGCCCCTCAAAAGGGTCGCTGCACAATTCGGCATCGCCGGCGCGCGCCTTGCCCAACTCTGCGATGCCCATCATGTTCCGCGTCCGGACCAGGGCCATTGGACCCGCTTGGAACTCGGCAAGCCCGTGCGGGTGCATCCGCTCCCGGCCCCGCCGGCGGGCGTGCCCCAGGCGGTCCCCATTCCTTCAAAGCCACCGACCGCGAGCAAAGAGGAAGCCGCGCCGCCAAGAGCAGCGGCGGTTGCGCCGAAGCTGCAAGTTGCCGAGCGGCTTGTCCGTCCACACCCGCTGGTCGCCGAATGGATAGCCGCTCGCGAACAGCAAGTCCGCAAGAAGGACAAGGTCTACGACACCCGCCTGAAGCGCCTTGTCATGCCGATGCCGCTCACCCCGGCCGACCGCAGGCGACTCCGTCTTGCCGACGCAATCTTCAAGGCGGTCGAGAAGCAGGGCGTGCAGGTCAAAAAGGGCGATCGCCGCGAATTGCTTATGGAGCGCGGCGGCGAGCAACTCACCTTCCAGCTGCGATATCGGCTCAAGCGTGGACAGCGCCAGCTTACGGCGGACGAGCTTCGCTGGCGCGGGGCGGACACGCAGAAATGGGTCTATGAACTCTACGAAACCGACGCGCTGGTCTTCGAGATCAAGACCTGGCTTCCGCGGGGCACACGCACCGAATGGGAAGATTCAAAGCGCGCAACGCTCGAACAGCAGCTCGACGATATCGTCGCCGGGATCATGACGGCGTTCCCGGCGCTGGAGCAGCTTCGCAGGGAAAGGGAGGAAGAACGCCGCCGGAGCGAGATCGCCGCCCGCGAACGGCGCGAGCGCGAGAATGCCCGAAGGCTCGACGCCGCACGTTTCCGGCGCCTGCTCGAACTGGCGTCCGCCTGGCGCGAGGCCGAACTCGCCCGAGCGTTCCTGGCGGCCTTGCGGGAGCGGCTGCCTCCCGGTTCGCCGCCGGTCGCCGGTATCGAAACCACAGACTGGCTCGCCTGGGCGGAGCGGAAGGTCGACGAACATGACCGGCTCGGCAGCGATCCCGGCTCGATCCTGGAATCGATCGCCGAGGTGACGTTGTGGACCTACCCCGGAGAGTGAAGGGTCGAGCTAGGTGCGCCGCACGCCGAAGTTCGGCTTCAGGACCTTTGCGCCGTCCCGGAGATGGTCGAGGTGATCGGACCAGTGCTGCATCATCCGCACCCGCTCATCCCAATATTCACCGCGGGTATAGGCCCGGCGCACGCCATTGTTTTCCATGTGCGCGAGCTGGCGTTCGATCGCGTCGGGGTTGAACAGGCCCGATTCGTTCAGGAGCGTCGCCGCCATTGCGCGGAAGCCGTGCGCCGTCATTTCGTCCTGCTTGAAGCCGAGCACGCGAAGCGCCGCGTTCACCGTGTTCTCCGACATCGGACGGCGCGGCGAGCGGAAGGACGGGAAGCAGTAGCGCCAGGTTCCGGTAAGTTCGTACAGCTCCTCGAACAGACCGACCACCTGGGTCGAGAGCGGAACCCGGTGCGGCCGGCGCATCTTCATCTTTTCCGCCGGGATCGCCCAGACCGCGCGCTCGAAGTCGAACTCGCTCCATTCGGCCTGCCGCAACTCGCCGGGCCTGACGAACAGGTGGGCGGAGAGCCTCAGCGCATAGAGGGTGATCGCGTGGCCGCTATAGCCTTCGATCGCCCGCATCAGCTCGCCCGCGCCCTTTTCGGTGGTGATCGCCGCGAGATGCTTCACCTTGGGAACGGTAAGCGCGCCGCGAAGGTCGCGCGCCGGGTCGTGCTCGGCGCGCGTCGTGGCAATCGCGTAGCGGAAGATCCGGCTCAGCACGCTGCGCATCCGGCGCGCACTTTCGTAGCGGCCGGTGGCCTCGATCGAACGGAGCACGGCGAGCACTTCCTGTGCGGTGATCTTCGCGACGGGGCGGTTGCCGAGCTTGGGGTAGGCCTTGGCGAGCAGCCAGCGGACCTTGCTCAGCGTGACCTCCGCCATCCCCTCGCGTTCGTTCTTGGCGATCCATTCCTCGGCGACCAGCTTGAAGCTGTTCTCCTCGGACAGCTTCTCCCGGGCGGCGGCGAGCTTGGCTTCATGCGACGGGTCGCGGCCGGCGGCGATCATCCGCCGCGCGTCGTCGCGCTGCCCGCGCGCATCGACGAGGCTGACCTCCGGCCATGCGCCGAAGGAAAGTGTCCGCTGCTTGTCGAGATGGCGATAATTGAGTCGCCACAGCTTGCGGCCGTTCGCCTTGACGAGAAGGTAGAGGCCTTCGCCGTCGGACAGCTTGTAGTCGCGGTCCCTCGGTTTGGCGTTGGCGACGGTCGTGGCGAAAAGCTTTCCCATGATGGTATCGTCCCTGTCCATCAGGGGCCACCGATACCATCAAGAATACCAACTTTGTTCCCGATTGGTGCCGGAACAGCCCGGATTTGACCGGACGGTCATAGCACAAAAAACGGCAGAAATCTGCCGTTTTTCGGACGTTCTCGGATGTCCTCGGAAGAACAAATGGTGCCCAGAAGAGGACTCGAACCTCCACGCCGTTACCAGCGCCGCCACCTGAAGACGGTGCGTCTACCAATTCCGCCATCTGGGCACGGGGTAGGCCGGCGCCTCTAGGGGGAAGCGCGGGGGCGTGTCAACAGCAACTTCTGCGATGCTCCGGCTTTTTTCCGATCGTTGCGAGCCCGCCCGGATCGCGCGCGTTTCGTGTGACGATGGCGGGTGGCGGGGTCGCCGGCGGGGTACTGGCGCGGTCGCCGCGGCGGCCGCCCCGTCCACCGCCCTTGTCTTCGCGGGGCGGGGCGGGCAAGGGCGCTACAGGGCTGAAGGCTTTCGAATGAAGGACAGCATGAACGACAAGCTGGTGACGCTGATCGGCGGCGGGGGCTTCCTGGGCCGCTATATCGCGCAGACGCTGCTGCAGGCCGGAGCGCGGGTGCGCGTCGCGCAGCGCGATCCGCGGCAGGCGTTCTTCCTCAAGCCGCTGGGCGGCCTGGGACAGACGCAATTCGTTGCCGCCGATGTGTTGCGGCCCGACACGATCCGGCGCGCGGTGCACGGGGCGTCGGCGGTCGTCAATCTGGTCGGCACGTTCGGCGCGAACCAGCAGCGCATCCATGTCGACGGCGCCCGCACGATCGCCGAGGCGGCGACCGACGAAGGTGCGGCGCTGGTGCATATCTCCGCGATCGGAGCGCAGGCCGATGGCGATTCGGAATATGCACGGTCGAAGGGCGAGGGCGAGAATGCCGTACGCAGCTTCGCGCCGCATGCCACGATCCTGCGTCCGTCGACCGTGTTCGGTCGCGAAGACCAGTTCATCAATCGCTTCGCGGGCATGATCGCGACCTTGCCGATCGTCCCGGTGCTGCGGCCGGAAGCGCGCTTCCAGCCGGTCTATGTCGGCGATGTCGCTCGCGCGGCGGCGGCGGCGCTGATCGATGAGGAGCGGTTCGGCGGGCGCGCCTTCGAGCTGGGCGGGCCGGAAGTGCTGACGATGATGGAGCTTCACCAGCGGATCGCGCGGCTGATCGGGCGCAAGGAACGATTCCTGCCGCTGCCGGATGCGGCGGGCGGGCTGCTCGCCGCGCTGCCGGGCACGCCGATCTCGCGCGATCAGTGGAAGATGCTGGGGCACGACTCGATCGTGTCGACCGGCGCCGAGGGGCTGGACGCGCTCGACGTGGAGCGTACGCCGATCGATTCGGTCGCGCCGGGCTGGCTGGTCCGTTATCGCAAGGCAGGCCGTTTCAGTCTGATCGAGCGCGCCGGCGGCTGACGCCCTGCCGCCCGTCGCGGCGGACCGGGCGCCGCCCGCCATCACGCGCACCATCGCAAGGGGGAACCCGCGACATGAACGATATCCTGATCGTCATCCTGCTCGGTATCGTCGAGGGGGTGACCGAGTTCCTGCCCGTCTCGTCGACCGGCCACCTCGTCCTCGCCAGCGCATTACTCGGGCTGTCGGGGGGCGATGCGACCTTTGACATCGTCATTCAGCTGGGCGCCATCCTGGCGGTGATCGTCTTGTTCTGGCGCCGTTTCCTGCGCGTCGGCGAAGGGCTGTTGCGGCGCGATCCGGCCGCATTGCGGTTCGTGCGCAATATCTTGCTCGGCTTCCTGCCGTCGGCGATCGTGGGCATGGTCGCCTATGCCGCGATCCGCGCGGTGCTGGAAGCGCCAGCGATTGGGCCGTTCGTCGTCGCGGTGGCACTGATCCTGGGAGGCATCGCGATCCTGTTCATCGAGCGGACCGTGCCCCCGGCGGAAAAGGGCTCGGTGGAGACGATGAGCTGGCGTGTCGCGCTGGGCATTGGAGTGGTGCAATGCCTGTCGATGATCCCCGGCGTAAGCCGCTCGGGCGCGACCATCATGGGTGCGCGTGCGATGCGGGTCGATCAGGAGACCGCCGCCGAATACAGCTTCTTCCTGGCGATCCCGACGATGCTGGGCGCGACGTCGCTGGCGCTGTGGAAGAGCCGGCATGACCTTGGCAATGCGCATCTCTCCGCGATCGCGATCGGCTTTGTCGTATCGTTCATCGTCGCGTTGATCGTGATCCGCTGGTTCATGGCGATCGTCACCCGTCACGGCTTCGCCCCTTTCGCATGGTATCGAATCGTTGCCGGATCGATCGCCCTGGCAGCGCTTGCATGGCATTGATACCGATTCGGGACTAAACAACTTGCTGCTTGGCGGAAGAATGCAGCGAATCGCCTGACGGCGGGATTTCTATGGCAGCTTCGCTGTCCTATATGTCGGAAAGTGCGTGACAGCGTGCTTCCGGTATGAGACGCGCGTCATCGGAGGACGCCGATGGCCGAGATGCTGAAGTTCGTTGATCGCCCGCAATCCTATCCCGCGAAGCGGGAAGCGACCGAACGGGCCGCTGATTTCCATGAGATCGCGGAACGCTATGCGGCTCCCGCGGCGGAGGACCAGGCGGGGCGCTGCTCGCAGTGCGGCGTGCCTTATTGTTCGGTTCACTGCCCGCTGCACAATCACATCCCGGACTGGCTGCGGCTGACCGCCGAGGGGCGTCTTCGCGAAGCCTATGAGTTGTCGAACGCGACCTCGACGATGCCTGAGATTTGTGGACGCATCTGCCCGCAGGACCGGCTGTGCGAAGGCAATTGCGTGATCGAATTCAGCGGCCACGGCGCGGTGACGATCGGTTCGGTGGAGAAATTCATCACCGACACCGCCTGGGCGGAGGGATGGGTCGAGCCGCTCGTCCCCGGGGCGGCGCGCGGCCAGTCGGTGGGGGTGATCGGCGCCGGCCCGGCGGGGCTGACCGCCGCCGAATATCTGCGCGCGCAGGGATATGACGTGCACGTCTATGACCGGCATGATCGCGCTGGCGGGCTGCTGACCTATGGCATCCCCGGCTTCAAGCTGGAGAAGCCGGTGGTGATGCGCCGCGTCGACCGGCTGAAGGCGGGCGGAATCGTCTTCCACGAAGCGTTCGAAGTCGGGCGCGATGCGACGCTCGACGATCTGCGCGCACGCCACGACGCACTGCTGATCGCGACCGGCGTTTACAAGGCGCGCGCGATCGAGGTGGACGGCAGCGACGTCCCCGGCGTCATCGCGGCACTGGATTATCTGACCGCGTCGAATCGCAAGAGCTTCGGCGACGCGGTGCCGGCGTTCGAGGACGGCAGCCTGAACGCGGCCGGCAAGAACGTCGTTGTGATCGGCGGCGGTGACACCGCGATGGATTGCGTGCGCACCGCGATCCGCCAGGGCGCGGCGAGCGTGAAGTGCCTGTACCGCCGCGATCGCGCCAACATGCCGGGATCGCAACGCGAAGTCGCCAATGCCGAGGAGGAAGGCGTCGAGTTCGTCTGGCTGTCCGCCCCCGCCGCCTTCGCGGGCAATGATCGCGTGACGTCGGTACGGGCCAACCGGATGCGGCTGGGCGCTGCCGATGCCAGTGGCCGCCGCGCGCCGGAGGTCGATCCCGGCGCGGCGGAGGACATGCCCGCCGATCTGGTCATCAAGGCGTTGGGCTTCGACGCCGAGGAACTGCCGCATTTGTGGGACGCGCCCGAACTGGGGGTGACTCGCTGGGGCACCGTGCTGGTTGACAGCAAGACGCTGATGACCAGCCTCGACGGGGTGTTCGCGGCGGGCGACATCGTGCGCGGCGCATCGCTGGTGGTATGGGCGATCCGCGACGGCCGCGACGTCGCCGCAACGATGCATAAGTATCTGAAGGCGAAGGCCGAGGCTGCGAAGGTGGCGGCGTGATTCGCGCGCACCTCGCGGCGGCAGCGGCGCTCGTGATGGCCGCCCCCGCCACCGCGCAAGCCCCCGTGGCAGGCGCCCCCGCGGTGACCGAGGACCCCGCTACGCTGGCCGCCGCCCGTCGGGTGGCCGCGCACCTGATGCCGCCGGGTATCTACAAGCAGATCATGGGGCCGATGATGGACCCGATCCTCGGCAACATGGGCCAGTCGATGAAGGCGCTTCCGCTCCGTCAGCTCGCGCAGCTCGGCGGGATGACCGCGGAGGAAGCCGCCAAACTCGATCACGTCGACATGGCGACCGTGATGGCGATCTACGATCCGCATTGGGAAGAGCGAATGCGCCTGTCGATGCGCGCGATGATCGATTCGATGGCCGATTTCTTCACGACGATGGAGCCCGACATGCGCGAGGGCATGGCCAAGGCCTATGCGCATCGCTTCACGCTGGCCGAGCTGGACGATGTCGATCGCTTCTTCGGCACCCCGTCAGGCGAGAAATTCGCCAACCGATACATGACGATCATGACCGATCCGGCGGTCGCCGCGCAGATGAAGGCTTTAATGCCCAAAATGATTGCGCAGATGCCCCGTTTCGTCGCCGCAGCGCAGAAAGCCACTGCCGCCCTCCCCGCGCCGCGCAAGATCAACGACCTTACCGCCGCCGAACGTGCGACCCTCGCCAAGGCCCTCGGCGTCACGCAGGACAAACTTCACGATCCGAAGGGCACGCTATGACCGACCCCCGCCAGTATCTCGCCGAACACGGCATGTATCGCCCCGAGTTCGAAGGCGATGCGTGCGGGGTCGGCCTTGTCGCCGCGACCGACGGCAAGCCCTCGCGCCGCGTGGTGCAGTCAGCGATCGATGCGTTGAAGGCGGTGTGGCACCGTGGCGCGGTGGATGCCGACGGCAAGACCGGCGACGGCGCGGGCATCCATGTCGATTTGCCGGTGCGCTTCTTCGACGATGCGATCGCGGCGGGTGGGCACAAGGCGCTCCCCAACCGGCTGGCGGTCGGCATGGTCTTTCTGCCGCGCACCGATCTGGGCGCTCAGGAGACGTGCCGGACGATCGTGGAAAGCGCGATCATCGAGGCGGGTTATACGATCTACGGCTGGCGGCAGGTGCCGGTCGATGTCAGCGTGATCGGCGTGAAGGCGCAATCCACGCGCCCCGAGATCGAACAGATCATGATCGCCGGCCCGCTGCCCGGCGACGTCGATGAGGCGGAGTTCGAGAAGAACCTGTACCTCGTCCGCCGGCGGATCGAGAAGCGCGTCATCGCGGCGCAGATCCAGGGCTTCTACATCTGTTCGCTGAGCTGCCGCTCGATCATCTACAAGGGGCTGTTCCTCGCGGAGAGCCTGTCGGTCTTCTATCCCGACCTGGTCGATCAGCGCTTCGAATCGCGCGTCGCGATCTTTCATCAGCGTTATTCCACCAACACGTTCCCGCAATGGTGGCTGGCGCAGCCGTTCCGGTGCCTGGCCCATAATGGCGAGATCAACACGATCCGCGGCAACAAGAACTGGATGCTGAGCCACGAGATCCGCATGGCGTCGATCGCGTTCGGCGAGCATTCGGAGGATATCAAGCCGGTGATCCCGGCGGGCGCATCCGACACCGCCGCGCTGGACGCGACATTCGAGGCGATCTGCCGCTCGGGCCGCGACGCGCCGACCGCGAAGCTGATGCTGGTGCCCGAAGCGATGGCGGACGACATGCCGCCCGCGCATGCCGCGATGTACCAATATCTCGCCTCGGTGATGGAGCCGTGGGACGGCCCCGCCGCGCTGGCGATGACCGACGGCCGCTGGGCGGTCGGCGGGGTCGATCGCAACGCGCTGCGCCCGTTGCGCTATACGCAGACCGCCGACGGCCTGCTGATCGTCGGATCGGAGAGCGGCATGGTGGTCGTGCCCGAAAGCACGATCATCGCCAAGGGCCGGCTGGGACCGGGCCAGATGATCGCGGTCGACCTGCTCGAAGGCCGGGTGATGCGCGACCGGGAGATCAAGGACCGGATCGCCGCCGAGCAGAATTATGCCGCGATGATCGGCGAATTCTCGACGATGGACGATCTGCCCCCCGCGCCCGCCGACAGCATCACGCGATACGCGCGCGCCGATCTGACGCGGCGGCAGGTCGCCGCCGGGCAGACGCTGGAGGATATGGAGCTGATCCTGTCCCCGATGGTGGAGACGGCCAAGGAGGCGATCGGCTCGATGGGCGACGATACGCCGCTGGCGGTCATTTCCGACAAGCCGCGGCTGATCAGCCAGTTCTTCCGCCAGAATTTCAGCCAGGTGACGAACCCGCCGATCGATTCGCTGCGCGAGCGATACGTGATGTCGCTCAAGACGCGGTTCGGCAATCTCGCCAACATCCTCGATACCGAGGACCGGCGCGAGCGCGTGCTGGTGCTCGACAGCCCGGTGCTGACCTCAACCGACTGGGCGCGGCTGAAGGCCTATTTCGGCAATGGCGCGGCGGATATCGACTGCACCTTCGAGGCTGGCGGCGGCCCCGAGCGGCTGCGCGCCGCGATTCAGCGCATCCGCAACCAGGCCGAACAGGCGGTGCGCGAGGGCAAGAGCGAGCTGTTCCTGACCGACGAGAATATCGGCCCCGATCGGATCGCGATCGCGGGCGTGCTGGCGGCGGCGGCGGTGCATACCCATCTCGTCCGGCGCGGTCTGCGCTCCTATGCGTCGATCAACGTGCGCAGCGCGGAATGCCTCGATACGCATTATTATGCGGTGCTGATCGGGGTCGGCGCCACCACGGTGAACGCCTATCTGGCGGAGGCGGCGATCGCCGACCGGCATGCGCGCGGCCTGTTCGGCGACCTGCCGCTCGAGGACGGGTTGAAGCGTCACAAGAAGGCGATCGAGGAAGGGCTGCTGAAAATCCTGTCGAAGATGGGGATCTCGGTGATCTCCAGCTATCGCGGCGGCTATAATTTCGAAGCGGTCGGGCTCAGCCGCAGTCTGGTCAACGACCTGTTCCCCGGGATGCCCGCGAAGATCTCGGGCGAGGGCTATGCCTCGCTGCACGTCAACGCGACCGACCGGCATAACGAGGCGTTCGACCAGTCGGTGGCGACGCTGCCGATCGGCGGCTTCTATCGCCAGCGCCACACCGGGGAGGCGCATGCCTATTCCGCGCAGCTGATGCACCTGCTGCAAACCGCGGTATCGACCGACAGCTATTCCAGTTATCTGCAATTCGCGCGCGGCGTGGCCGATCTGCCGCCGATCTATCTGCGCGATCTGTTGCAGTTCAACTTTCCCGCCGAGGGCGTGCCGGTCGATCAGGTCGAGGCGATCACCGAGATCCGCAAGCGCTTCGTCACCCCCGGCATGTCGCTCGGCGCGCTCAGCCCCGAGGCGCACGAGACGCTGGCGATCGCGATGAACCGCATCGGCGCAAAGGCGGTGTCGGGCGAAGGCGGCGAGGACAAGGTCCGCTACCAGCCGTATGAGAATGGCGACAACGCCAATTCGGTGATCAAGCAGATCGCGAGCGGCCGTTTCGGGGTGACCGCCGAATATCTCAACGCCTGCGAGGAGATCGAGATCAAGGTCGCGCAGGGCGCCAAGCCCGGCGAGGGCGGGCAGCTGCCCGGCTTCAAGGTGACCGAGTTCATCGCCAAGCTGCGCCACGCCACGCCGGGCGTGACGCTGATTTCCCCCCCGCCGCATCACGACATCTATTCGATCGAGGATCTGGCGCAGCTGATCTACGATCTGAAACAGATCAACCCGCGCGCGCGGGTGTGCGTGAAGCTGGTCAGCTCGGCCGGGATCGGCACGGTCGCGGCGGGCGTGGCCAAGGCGCATGCCGACGTGATCCTCGTCAGCGGGCATGTCGGCGGCACCGGCGCCAGCCCGCAGACCAGCATCAAATATGCCGGCACGCCATGGGAAATGGGCCTGTCCGAGGTCAATCAGGTGCTGACGCTCAACGGCCTGCGCGGCCGGATCCGGCTGCGCGCCGACGGCGGGCTGAAAACCGGGCGCGACATCGTGATCGCGGCGATCCTGGGTGCTGAGGAATTCGGCATCGGCACGCTCTCGCTGGTCGCGATGGGCTGTATCATGGTGCGCCAGTGCCATTCGAACACCTGCCCGGTCGGGGTCTGCACGCAAGACGAGAAGCTGCGCGACAAATTCGTCGGCACCCCGGAAAAAGTCATCAACCTGATGACCTTCATCGCCGAGGAAGTGCGCGACATCCTCGCCCGGCTGGGGGTCCGCAGCCTCAACGAGGTGATCGGTCGCACCGAATTGCTGCGCCAGGTGAGCCGCGGCGCCGAGCATCTCGACGACCTCGACCTCAACCCGATCCTTGCCAAGGTCGATGCGACCGATGCGGAACGGCGCTTCTCGCTCAGCACCTTCCGCAACGAAGTGCCCGACAGCCTCGACGCGCAGATCATCAAGGACGGCGCGCCGGTGTTCTCGCGCGGGGAGAAGATGCAGCTCACCTATTCCGTGCGTAACACGCATCGCGCGGTCGGCACGCGGCTGTCGAGCGAGATCACCCGGACGTTCGGCATGTCCAAGCTGGCGGACGGGCATGTCACCGTGCGGCTGCGCGGCTCGGCGGGGCAGTCGCTCGGCGCCTTCCTGTGCCGCGGCATCACGCTGGAGGTGTTCGGCGACGCCAATGACTATGTCGGCAAGGGGCTGTCCGGGGGCACGATCATCGTTCGCCCGGCGGTATCCTCGCCGCTGGCCAGCCAGGACAATACGATCATTGGCAATACCGTGCTCTACGGTGCGACGTCGGGCCGGCTGTTCGCCGCCGGCCAGGCGGGCGAGCGCTTCGCGGTGCGCAATTCGGGCGCGACCGTGGTGGTGGAGGGCTGCGGCGCGAACGGCTGCGAATATATGACCGGCGGTATCGCCGTGGTGCTGGGCGACGTCGGCGCCAATTTCGGTGCAGGCATGACCGGCGGCATGGCGTTCGTCTACGATCCCCACGGCAGCTTCGCCCGCCGCGCCAACCCCGAAAGCATCGTGTGGCAGCGCGTCGCGGCAGCGCATTGGGAGGAAGTGCTGCGCGGATTGATCGCGGAACATGCCCAGACCACCGACAGCCGCTGGTCACGCGGCCTGCTCGAGGATTGGGACCGGGTCGCGGCGTCATTCTGGCAAATCGTCCCGCGCGAGATGCTGACGCGCCTCACCCACCCGCTCGACGATTCGGAAACGCTCGAGGCAGCGGAATAATCCCCCCGCCCCGCGCGTCCCAGAACGCGCGGGGCGGGGCGCTCGCCTTCGGCTGTCGTATCGCAGGTGCGCCGATAGGATCACGAGAACGGGGCGATCGGTGGCATTTCGACCGCCGGGGGCGCTGAACCGTCGCTTCGCCGCCACGTCCCCGCGCCAAGCCGCTTCCCCTGCCCCGGTCTTTCGGCCTAACAGCATTCGTCTATGTGGCAGCTCTATCAGTTCCCGCTGTGTCCGTTCACGCGCAAGCTCCGCATCCTGCTCAACGAGAAGGATGTCGGCTATCAACTGGTGCGCGAAAACCCCTGGGAACGGCGCGACGCTTTCATCGACATGAACCCCGCCGGGCAGACCCCGGTGATGACCGATCACGAGCGGGGCATCGTCCTGGTCGATTCGATGGCGATATGCGAATATTTCGAGGAAACGGTCGAGCGCGTCGCGATGATCAACGGCCCGGCGACCGATCGGGCCGAGATCCGCCGGCTGGTGGCGTGGTTCGATACGCAATTCTATCGCGACGTGACGCAGCCGTTGCTCGACGAGCGGATGATCAAGCGGATCGCACACCGCGCCACCCCCGACGCCTCGCGGCTGCGCGAGGCGATGAAGTCGGCGGTCGGGCATCTCGACTATATCGATTTCCTGCTCGATCACCGCAAATGGATTGCCGGCGCGACGATCAGCCTTGCCGATCTGGCGGCGGCGGCGCAGATTTCGGTGTCCGACTATCTCGGCGGGATCGACTGGACCGGGCATGCGCATACCAAGGCATGGTATTCCGCGTTCAAAAGCCGCCGCAGCTTCCGCCCGTTGCTGGCCGAACGGATCAGCGGGATCGAACCACCCGGCTATTACGAGAATCCGGATTTCTGATGCACGTCTCGCAAGATCCCGCCGCCGCCGCCGCGGCCGACATCACCTTCGACGATTTCCTGGCGGTCGATATCCGCGTCGGCACGATCGTCGCGGCGGAGCCCTTTCCCGAGGCGCGCAAGCCGGCGTTCAAGCTGACGATCGATTTCGGGGGCGTGATCGGGACCAGGCGCTCCTCGGCGCAGATCACCGAACATTACAGCTGCGACACGCTGATCGGGCGGCAGGTGGCGGCGGTGGTCAATTTCCCGCCGCGCCAGATCGGACCGTTCATGTCGCAGGTACTGACGTTGGGTTTTCCTGACGCCGCGGGAAAGGTGGTGCTGATCGGCCCGAGCGTGCCCGTGCCGGACGGCGGCCGGCTGTTCTGATGCGGCAGGCGTCGCACGAACTCACGATCGCGACGCGCGGCGCGGGGCTGGTGGACATCACGCGGGACGTGGCGGACTGGCAGGCCGATACCGCGATCGATACCGGATTGCTGACCCTTTTCTGTCGGCACACCTCCGCCTCGCTGTTGATCAACGAAAACGCCGCGCCTGCGGTCCGCCGCGATATCGAGCGCTATTTCACGCGACTGGCGCCCGAATCATCTGCCTATGAGCATGATGACGAAGGACCGGACGACATGCCCGCGCATCTGAAGACCGCGCTGACGCAGGTGTCGCTGTCGATCCCGGTGGTCGCGGGGCGGATGGCGCTGGGGACGTGGCAGGGCATCTATCTGTTCGAACATCGCGCGATGCCGCACCGGCGCCATGTGATGCTGCACCTTATCGGCGACTGATCAGGGTCGCCGCGCCGCGCGGAGGCGCATCGCCCCGCCTATGCCGGTTCCGCCAGCGTCAGGATCGACACGCCGACCGGCATCGGCACCCGGCCGACCAGATGGCGCTCAACGCGGAAGATCCGCTCGAACAGCGCGTTGACCGGCGCGGCGGGGGGCGAATCGTCGCTGTCGTCGCGCCCGGTCATTCGCCCGGCGACGCGCGCCGCCGCTGCCAGCGGGAACAGCAGCGAGTTGAAATAGGTCAACCCGCGCTCCTTCATCCCGGCGGCACGGATCGCCCGGACCAACCCGGCCTTGGAATAACGGCGATGGTGGTGGTTGACGACGTCGTGCGCGCTCCACATCCACTGATGCGCCGGCACCGCGATCAGGATCTTGCCTCCGGGCGCCAGACATTCCCGCATCGCCGCCAGCGCGGCGACATCGTCCTCGATATGCTCGACCACGTCGAGCACCGCGATCAGATCGTAGCTGCCACGCGGCACCCCGGTCAGCGCGGGGAGCGGCGCCTCACCTACCGGGCGACCGAGCCGCTGGCTGGCGATCGCGCGCGCGGCGGGATCGATCTCGATCGCGTCGACCGTGCCGAATTGCGCCAGCATCGGCAGATTGTGGCCGGTGCCGCAACCGATCTCCAGGATCGCCGCCTCCTTCGGCAGGCGTCCTTCGCGGTGAAGGAACTCGGCGAGGATGTCGCGGCGCGCGCGATACCACCAATGCGTGGAATCATGCTCGGCCATCCGGTCGTAGACACGGCGATCCATGGTTTATTTGAATACCCAATTGCGTTGCAGCCCGAACGTCAGCAGCGGCACCACCGAAACGGCGGGCACCAGCGGCCACCACGTCGGGCCATGGAAGAAGGGCCCGGTCACCAAAATCCAGGTGAAGCCCTGCTGAAGCACGAAGCCGAACAGCTGGACAAGGAAAAAGCGCCGTGCCGTTCGCGCGGAGCGGGTGCCGTAACCGCGAAAACTGACCGCGCCATGCGCGAACCGCCCCACCGCGGTCGCCGCGAAAAAGGCGATCACCACCGCGATATTGGGGTTCATCACATAGGTCGCCAGCGGCCAATAAACCGCGGCGTAGAACAGCGTCACCGCGCAGCCGGTGATGCCAAAGCGAACCAGCTGCCAGAATGCCTCGCGCGTCGTCGCGCTGGCGAGAGATGGAGAGCGAACCGAAGCCAAAACCTTGCCCCCAAAAACTTGCCCTTTGCGCGGCGGGGCGTAAGCACGCAGCCGTAAACGCCCTGTAATAAAGCGGCAGGCGTGAAGGAAGTGTTTTGACCCATCCCCGTACCCACCTGCTTCCCGTCCGGGTGCAGGCCCTGATCGATCGACACTGGGTGCGGCTGACGTTGCTGGCGTGGCTTGGCATCGCGATCTGGTACGTCTGGCAACGCTGGGCGGCGATCCAGTGGCTGTCGCTGGGCGATACCGACGACAATATGCGGCTGATGCAGGTCCGCGGATGGCTCGCCGGACAGGGCTGGTTCGACCTGACCAACTATCGGCTCGATCCGCCGGTCGGCTTCAACATCCACTGGTCGCGGCTCGTCGACCTGCCGATCGCCGGACTGATCGTACTGCTGCGCCCCATCGTCGGCGGGGTGGAGGCGGAGAAGCTGGCCTGTGGCATCGCGCCGCTGCTGCCGATGGCGATCACGCTGGTGGCGCTGGGCGCGACGCTGCGCCGGCTGGTCGCGCCGCTCGCCTGGCCCTTGGGGATCGCCTTGTTCCTCGCCACCACGGTCTGCCTCGGCATGTTCATGCCCGACCGGATCGATCACCACGGCTGGCAGCTGGCGATGCTGGCGGTGACGGTGGCGGGGCTATGCGATCCGCGCGGCGCGCGCGGCGGTGCGCTGGTGGGCATCGCCACCGCGGTATCGCTGACGATCGGGCTGGAGATGCTGCCTTACGCCGCGATGGCGGGCGGTATCATCGCGCTCACCTGGGTATGGGACGCGGGCGAGCGCCCGCGTCTCGCGGCCTATGCGCTGTCGCTTGGCGGCGGGGCGGCGGCCGGCTTCGCCCTGTTCGCCTCGATCGCCAATCGCGCGCTGCGCTGCGACGCGCTGACCCCGGTGTGGTTGTCGACGGTCGTGCTGGCGGGCGGGCTGCTGCTGGTGCTGGCGTGGTGGTCACCGCGCCATCCCGGGGTGCGGCTGGCGGCGGCGGTGGTCGCGGGGGGCGTGGTGGCGGCGTTCTTCGCGCTGGCCTTTCCACAATGCCTGGGCCGCCCGGAGCAGGTGACGCCCGAATTGTATCAGTCGTGGCTGGCCAATGTCCGCGAGGCCAAGCCGATCTACAAACACCCGCTGCGGGTGGCGATCCCGATCGCGACGCTGCCGATCATCGGACTGATCGGCGCGATCCTGGCAACGTGGCGTGCGCGCCGCGACCGGGCGCTGGTGGGCTGGGCGTGCGTCGCGCTGTTCGGGACGTTCGCCGCGCTGATGCTGCTGTGGCAGGTGCGCGCCGGGCCGGCGGCACAGCTGCTCGCGATCCCCGGTGCGGCCGCGCTGATCTGGCTGATGATGCCGTGGTTCGTCGCGCCGCGTTTCTGGTGGGCGAAGGCCGCGGCGGCGGCGGCGGCGTTCGTGCTCGTCTCGGGATCATTCGCGCAACTGGCGATCGGCTGGTTCCGTATCGACCCGCCCAAACCCTATGTGCAGCGCGTCAACCGCGCCACCGGGCGCTGCCTGACGATCCCCGCAATGGCGCCGCTCAACCGCTGGCCGGCGCAGACGATGTTCACCTTCGTCGATCTCGGCCCGCGCCTCATCACGGTGACGCATCATCGCGCGGTCGCCGGGCCGTACCATCGCAATGGTGACGCGATCCTGGACGTCCACCATGCGTTCGAACGCTCGCCGGAGGCGGCGCGCGCGATCATGCGGCGGCATGGCGCGACGATCCTGCTGGTATGCCCGAATATGGCCGAATCGACCAACTACCGTGCGAAGGCGCCGAACGGCTTCTATGCGCGGCTGGCGCGGGGTGAGCGGTTCGACTGGCTGGTGCCGCTCGCGATCCCCGGCAAGACGCCGCTGCGCGCGTTCCGCATCGAATAGCGCCGCCCCATTTCCCGCGCGCCGGACAGGCCTGCGCGGGGACGAGGGGCCACCGTCAGCGCAGTTGCTCGACCACGCCGTCGATCACGAATTGCACCGCCAGCGCGGCGAGCAGCACCCCCAGCAACCGCGTGATCACCGCCTCGATCTTCACGCCCAGCACGCGCATCAGCGGCCCCGCCGCCAGCAACGCGACGAGCATCAGCATGAGGTTCGCGCCCAGCGCCGACAGAACCACCGCCGCCTGCTCGGCGCCGTCGGCACGCGACATCAGCAGCATGACCGTCGCGATCGATCCCGGCCCCGCGATCATCGGCATCGCCATCGGGAAGATCGACACGTCGTCGGCCTCCTCCGGCGAGATTTTCGATGCGCGATCCTCGCGGCGCTGCGTGCGCTTTTCGAACACCATCTCCAGCGCGATCAGGAACAGCATGATCCCGCCCGCGATCCGGAAGCTGGCCAGCTCGATCCCCAGCCCGTGAAGCAGCGGCTCGCCGATGAAGGCGAACAGGACCAGGATGATCGCCGCGACCACCACCGCCCGTACCGCCATCGCGCGGCGGTGCGCGGGATCGGCGCCGGTGGTCAGCCCGGCGAAGATCGGTGCGCAGCCCGGCGGATCGATCACCACGAAGAAGGTGACAAAGGCCGAAATGAACAATTCAAGCATCGCGGCGCGTCCGATCAGAGCGCGTCGGGCGCGGGCAGGCCGGCGCGCCGGCAGGCGGCGACCAGCGTATTGCGCATCAGCACCGCGATCGTCATCGGCCCGACCCCGCCGGGCACCGGAGTGATCGCCCCGGCGACTTCCGCCACCGCCGGATCGACATCGCCGACCAGCCCCGTTTCGGTACGGTTGATGCCGACGTCGATCACGGTCGCGCCGGGCTTGATCCAGTCGCGCCGGACGAAGCCGGGGATGCCGACCGCGGCGACGACGATATCCGCCATACGCACATGCGCCATCACGTCGCGCGTGCGGCTGTGGACGGTCGTGACGGTGCAGCTTTCCTGCAGCAGCAGCGCCGCCATCGGCTTGCCGACGATGTTGGAGCGGCCGATCACCACCGCCTCCAGCCCCGCCAGATGCGGATGAATGTCCCGCAGCAGCATCAGGCAGCCGAGCGGGGTGCACGGCACCAGGCCGTCGATTCCGGTCGCCAGCCGTCCGGCATTGACCGGGTGAAAGCCGTCGACATCCTTGTCGGGGTCGATCCGCGTCAGCACCGCGCGCTCATCGATGTGGCGCGGCAGCGGCAGCTGGACGAGGATCCCGTCGACCGCCTCGTCCGCGTTCAGCCGATCGATGAGCGCCGTCAGCGTCGCCTGATCGGTATCCGCGGGCAGGCGATGCTCGATACTCTCCATGCCCGCCGCGACGGTGGCCTTGCCCTTCGAGCGGACATAGACCGACGAGGCAGGATCCTCCCCCACCAGCACCACCGCCAGGCCGGGCTTGCGCCCGATCCGGGCGGTGAAGTGCGACGCCGCCTGCCCGACGCGGACGCGCAGGGCAGCGGCAAAGGCTTTTCCGTCGATGATCCGGGCACTCATGCGATGGTCGCATAGAGCGCGGCGGCGATTTCCGCCAGCGCCCCGGCATCGCCCGTGATCGCGACCCGCTTCAGCCGCGCGGTCTGCCCCGCGATCAGCGTCACGTCGCGCCTGGCGACACCGAAATGTTTGGCGACCAGCGCGATCAGCGCCGCGTTCGCCGCGCCGTCGACCGGCGCCGCCGACAGGCGCGCCACCAGATGCGCGTCCGTCCCCGGCAGCAGCACGTCCCGCCCGCCGCGCGGCGTGACCCGCACCGCGATCGTCAGCCCCGCATCGGTGACGCGCCACGCGGTCAGAGCGCGCTGCCGCCCATCATCACGCTGGCGGCGATGTTGTTGAGGATGATGTTGAGGATCACCAGTAGCAGCAGCACCACCATCGGCGCGAAGTCGATCCCCCCGGTCGCGGGCAGGAAGCGGCGGATCGGGCGGTACAGCGGCTCGGTCAGCCGGTCGAGCCCGTCATGCAGCGAGCGGATGAACGGGCTGGAGGTATTGATGACGTTGAAGACGATCAGCAGCGAGAGCACGAACTGGATCAGGATCACCCAGCGGACGACCTGAAAGATCACCTGCAGGATCTGAATGATGGTTAGCATCAGCACGCGGCACGTCTCCGTCAGTTTGTGGCGGATATAGGGCGCGGCGAGGCGTGCGCGCTAGTCCGTGCGTGATCGGTGATCACCCCCGCCGGATCAGCGTCCCCGCGCCACGCTTCGTGAAGATTTCCAGCAGCATCGCGTGCGGCACACGGCCGTCCAGCACCACCGCCGCATCGACCCCGGCTTCGACCGCAGCGACGCAGGTTTCCAGCTTGGGGATCATCCCGCCCGAGATCGTCCCGTCCTGACGCAGGGCCTTCACCGCCGCCGGATCGAGATCGGTGACGAGCTGCCCCTGTTTGTCGAGCACCCCCGCCACGTCGGTAAGCAGGAAGAAGCGCGCCGCGCCCAGCGCCGCCGCGATCGCGCCGGCCATCGTATCGGCATTGATGTTATAGGTATGCCCGTCGGCACCGATGCCGATCGGCGCGATCACCGGGATGATTCCGTCGCGGCTGAGCGAATCGATGATCCGGCGATCGACCGCCACCGGCTCGCCGACGAAGCCCAGATCGACGTTGCGCTCGATCCCCTGCAACGGATCGGGCTGGTTCCGCCCGACCTTCTCGGCCTGGACGAGCCCGGCATCCTTGCCCGAAATGCCGACCGCGCGCCCGCCGGCTCGCCCGATCCAGCCGACGATTTCCTTGTTGATCGATCCGGCGAGCACCATTTCGGCGATCTGCGCGGTCTGCGCATCGGTGACGCGCAAGCCATCGACGAAGCGTGATTCGACGCCCAGCCGCTTCAGCATGCTGCCGATCTGCGGGCCGCCGCCATGGACGACGACGGGATTGATGCCGATCGCCTTCAGCAGCACCACGTCCTCGGCGAAATCGGCCTGCGCCTCGGGATCGCCCATCGCATGGCCGCCGTATTTCACGACGAATGTCTTGCCCGCATAGCGTTGCAGATACGGCAGCGCCTCGACGAGCGTTTCGGCCTTCATCGCCGGGGAGAATGTGGCATCGGTCATCCGCGCGCCATAGCGGCGCGCGCCGGGCACGGAAAGGTCAGGCGTCGAGCCGCCGCCCCAGCGCGACCGCGACATAGATCAGCGGCGGCACCAGCAACGCCGACAGCGTGACCTTCGCGATCATCTGCCCCAGCAGCAATTCGCCGATCGGGAAGACGCCGAGGAAGGCGATCGTCACGAACAGCAACGTATCCACCACCTGGCTCAAGACACTCGCCAGCCCGGCGCGCAGCCACAGCAGCGATGCGCCTTCCCGCCCCTTCAGCCAGGAGAAGATTGTGACGTTCAGCGTCTGGGAAATGCCATAAGCGACGATTCCGCCGATCCAGATCCGCCACGTCGCGCCGAGCACCAGCTGGATCGCATCGCGATGGGCGGGCTGCATCTCCGGGCTGGCGGGCAGCGCGCGAACGATGAGCGACAGCAGGATCGATACCAGCAGCGGAATAAAACCGAGCAGCACCAACTGGTTGGCAAATGTCCGCCCGTGCAGTTCGGCCACCGCGCTGGACGTGACGACCAGCAACAGGAAGGCGAAGATGCCCGCCTCCACCGCCAGCGGCCCCAAGGCGACCTGCTTGTTGCCGAGCACGCCGGCGATGCACGTCATGCCCCCATAAAAGATCGAAAAGGCGAGCAGCGAGCGCGACATCGGCGGCGCGGGGGCGGTTTGCATGATCTTTCCTAGCGGATGCGGATCGGGCGGGGCAAGCCGCGCGACGGCCGGCATGATACGCGGCGTGCCGTCAAAGCCGCTGGCCAACCCCGCCGCCCCATGCCAAAGCTATGCGCTCGCGCGGGGGGCCGCGTCGGCTCGCACAACGCGGAAATAGCGCAACAATGCAGAGAATCCTGATCGGCATCGCGGGCATCGGCGTGATCCTGCTGCTGGCACTGCTCTTGTCCGCGGACCGGCGCGCGATCCGGCCACGCATCGTCGCCAGCGCATTCGCGTTGCAGGCGCTGATCGCGGTGGTCGTCCTATATTGGTCCCCCGGCCGCGCCGCGCTGGCGGGGGCATCGGCGGGGGTGGCGGCGTTGCTCGGCTATTCGCAGCGCGGCACCGAATTCCTGTTCGGCAATCTGGCCAGTCCCGCGGTCGGCGGACAAAGCTTCGCGATCGCCGCGCTGCCGGTGATCATCTTCTTCGCGAGCCTCGTCTCGATCCTGTATCATCTCGGCGTGATGCAATTGGTCGTCCGCTGGATCGGCGGCGCGATCGAGAAGGTGATCGGCGCCAGCAAGGTCGAAAGCCTGTGCGCTGCCGCGAACATCTTCGTCGGGCAGAGCGAATCGCCGCTGGTCATCCGGCCCTATCTCGCCGCGCTGACCCCGGCGCAGCTGTTCACGGTGATGACCAGCGGGATGGCGGGGGTCGCGGGAACGATCCTGGCGGCCTATGCCTCGATGGGGATCAGCATCGAATATCTGCTGGCGGCCAGCTTCATGGCCGCGCCGGGCGGCATCCTGATGGCGAAGATCATCATGCCCGATCGCCGCGAGCCGCCGGCGGGCGAACTTCCGCTGGGCGACCTGCCCGATGATGGGCGCGAGATACGATTGGCCGCCAGCCGCCGCATCGGCGCCGGGCTGGGCCCGGCGGCGCTGCCCGGCGAGGGCGAGCCGAATCCGATCCCCGGCGAGCCGCTGCCCGAGGCGACGCATGACGAGGAGAAGCCCGCCAACCTGATCATGGCGGCGGCGCAGGGCGCGCAGACCGGCGTGCGGCTGGCGGTGGCGGTCGGTGCTATGGTGCTGGCGTTCGTCGCGCTGGTGGCGCTCGCCAACGGATTGCTCGGCGCGGTCGGCGGATGGATCGGCCTGCCGGGACTGAGCTTTCAGGGGCTGCTCGGCTATGTCTTCCAGCCGGTGATGTACCTGCTCAACGTGCCGTGGAACGAGGCGGGGATCGCGGGCGGGCTGTTCGGCGAAAAGATCGTGCTCAACGAATTCGTCGCCTATATCGATCTCGGCAAGCAGGCCGGGCAGCTGAGCCCGCGTACCATCGCGATCGTCACCTTCGCCTTGTGCGGCTTCGCCAATTTCTCGTCGATCGCGATCCAGATGGCGGTGACCGGCAGCCTGGCGCCGAACCAGCGCGCGACGATCGCGCGGCTGGGCCTGCGTGCACTGGCGGCGGGCAGCCTCGCCAATCTGATGAGCGCGGCGCTGGCGGGGCTGCTGATCGGATAGGAAGCCGCGCCCGTGCGCCCGGTCAGGCGCCCGGCACCGTCCCAGGCCGCAGATAGGCGAACATGTGCGGCACGTAATCGGCTTTGCCGATCGCGACATGATGGTGGCGCAGGATGGCGTAGGCGGTGACGGCGTGAAAATAGAATTGCGGCAATGCCCAGTCGCGGGCGTATTGCTCCACGGTCATGTCGAACGCCATGCCGTTGGGCAGTTCGAGCGCGACCGGCGCCTGAGGGTCGGGCACGTCATCCGCCACGGTGTCGAGATGCGCGAGCGCCTCGTCGATCCGTCGCCGCACATCGGCGATCGAGCCGGGGCCCGCATCGACGTCGCGCGCCTCCGCGCCCAGCGCGAGCAGGCGGTCGGGTATCGCCTCGCCGCGCATGCGATACGCCGCCTCCTGCGCCTGCAACGCAGCGAAGCGCAATTGCGTCGCCAGCGGGTACATATCGTCGGCCAGCCGCGCCGATAGCAGCGCCTCGGCGTGATCCGGCATCTGTTGCTGTGCCTTGTCGAGCAGGCCGGACAGCATCCGCAGCATCTGGCGATAGGTCGGGAAAAGCAGGTCGATCGGTGTCATTGGTCAATCCTATCGCGCTGGCGTGACGATCCCATGATGGTGGCCCCATGATGGCGGGATCGCATACACCATATGGCGCTGCGCCGGATCGGCCATTATGTGCGCGCGCATGACCGAGATTACCGTCGCCGCGATCCAGCTCGCCTTTTCCGCCGATATCGACGCGAACATCGCGAAGGTGTCCGACGCCGTCCGTCAGGCGCATGCGCGCGGTGCGACGGTGGTCCTGCCGCCCGAATTGTTCGAGGGTGAGTATTTCTGTCGCGTCGAGGACGAATCGCTGTTCGCCAACGCCGCGCCGGTTGGCGAACATAAAGCGGTGCTGGCGATGCAGGCGCTCGCCGAAGCGCTGAAGATATGGATCCCGACCAGCTTCTTCGAACTGGATGGACCGCACCACTATAATTCGCTGGCGATGGTCGGACCCGATGGCGAGGTACAGGGCGTCTATCGCAAGAGCCATATCCCCGACGGGCCGGGCTATGAGGAGAAATTCTACTTCCGCCCCGGCAATACCGGGTTCAAGGTGTGGAAGGGGCCGGACCGTACCACGCTGGGCGTCGGCGTCTGCTGGGATCAATGGTATCCCGAAACCGCGCGCGCGATGATGCTGATGGGGGCGGAAGTGCTGTTCTACCCCACCGCGATCGGCAGCGAGCCGCACGACACCAGCCTCGATACCGCGCGGCTGTGGCGGCGTGCGATGGTGGGGCATGCGGTATCGAATGTCGTGCCGGTGATCGCCGCCAACCGGGTGGGCACCGAGCCCGGCGGCGAGGAAGGGGGGCAGACCTTCTACGGCACCAGTTTCATCACCGACGAGCGCGGCGATATCCTGGCGGAACTCGATCGCGAGGAAGAGGGGGTGATCGTCGCGACGCTCGATCTCGACCGGGTCAAGCGCCACCGGGCCGCCTTCGGTTTCTTCCGCGACCGCCGGCCGGACCTGTACGGCCGACTGGTGCAGGACGTCTGACGCGGCGATCGCAGGCCCGCCGCATCATCGCGGACCTCACGCCCGCGTGATCGGCGCGGCGGCACCGCGCTCCATATCCGCGCGCACCGCCAGCGCGCGATCGAAGACCGCCGCGAACATCGCGGGGGTCAGCCGCCCGGTATTCTGATTGTAGCGGCTGCAATGATAGCTATCGATCAGCACCCGCCCGTCGGGCATGCGGTGTTCCGCCAGATGTGCGAATGCCGCCTTGGGCAGGCGACCACCGAGCACCTTCACCGCCGACTGATGCGCGATCTGCCCGAGCGCCACGAACACGCGCGCGTTCGGCAGCGCCGCCGCCTGGCCGGCCATGAACGGGCGGCAGGTGCGGATCTCCTCCGGTGTCGGCTTGTTGGCGGGCGGCAGGCATTTGACCGCATTGATGATCACCGCCCCGGTGAGCCGTAGCGAATCGGCCGGGTCGCCTTCGTAACTGCCCTCCGCCAATCCGAACCGCCGCAATGTGTCGAACAACAGGTCGCCCGAATAATCGCCGGTGAACGGCCGCCCGGTGCGGTTCGCGCCCTGTTTGCCGGGCGCGAGCCCTACCAGCACCAGCCAGGCACGGGGATCACCGAAGGCATTGACCGGCGCGTTCCACCAGTCGGGATGCGCCGTCCGCAACTCCTGCCGCACCGCCACCAGCCGCGGGCACAGCGGGCAATCGCGCGGCGGCTCGGTTGCCGGAATCGGGGAGGTCGCGAAGTTCATGGCCGTGCGGTAGGCGCTGGCGCGTGGACTGCGCAACGCATCACCGTTCGACCTATATCGTCGCGGCCGGCTCCAACCGGCATGGGCGGCATGGCGACCCGCGCGCGGAGGTGGCCGCGGCGCTGGCGGTGCTCGGCGGGCGCGCCTCCCCGATCGTGGCCAGCGCGCCGCTGGGGCCGTCGATCCGCACCTATGCCAATGCCGCGACGTTGATCGACAGCGATGAAGCCCCGGAGGCGCTGCTCGCCCGGCTGAAGGCGATCGAACGGTCGTTCGGGCGGCGGCGCGGGCGGCGATGGGGCAGCCGCGTGCTCGATCTCGACATCATCCTGTGGTCCGGCGGGCGATGGCGCTCGCCACGACTGACAATCCCGCACGCCGCCTTTCGACAGCGCGACTTCGTGCTCACGCCGTTGATCGCCATCGCGCCCGAATGGCGGGACCCACTGACCGGACGGACGATCCGGCAGCTTCATCATCGGTTGACCCGCGCGGCGCACACCCCTAACCCGCGCACACCCACGTGAGGGTCCGTAGCTCAGTCGGTAGAGCAAGCGACTTTTAATCGAGAGGTCCCGGGTTCGAGCCCCGGCGGACCCACCACGCGGGACGGGGGTTGATCCACGATGGCCATGTCCGTCGCGAAAGCCACCCCGTTGCTCGTGGATCGCGAACCCGACGTCGCGCCCCCGGCGCCGCGTGCGCTATGGGCGGCGATGGCGGTGGGCGGGCTGCTCGCGGTGATATTGCTCGGCTTCCTGCTCGTCGACGACGCACCCTTCGCGTTCGACCGCGCGATCATTCTTGCCTTGCGCGTGCCCGGCGATCTCGCGCGGCCGATCGGCCCGGTCTGGCTGCATGAGGCGATGATCGACCTGACCGCATTGGGCGGGGCGACGGTGCTGACGACAGCGACGATCGCCGCGGTCGGGCTGCTGCTGGTGCGGCGGCTATGGCTGACCGCGCTGCTGGTGTCGGCGGCGACGATCAGCGGATCGCCTCTGGCGGCACAGGCGAAACACTGGGTCGGCCGTCCCCGCCCCGAACTGGTCGACCATCTGGTGCAGGTGCACGGGCTCAGCTTTCCCAGCGGCCATGCCACCAACAGCGCGATCGCCTATCTGACGCTCGCCGGGCTGGTGGCGCAGGTGGAGCGTGGGCAGGCGGTGCGCAGCTACACGTTCGCGCTGGCGGTGCTGCTGGTCGGCATCATCGGGATCAGCCGTGTGTATCTGGGCGTGCACTGGCCGTCGGACGTACTGGCGGGCTGGTGCGCGGGAACCGGCTGGGCGGCGCTATGGTGGTGGATCGGCGCGGCGGCACGGCGACGGCTGTCGATACGTCGATAACCGCCCTGCCGCCCCAGGCCCTGCCGCCCCACGCTCTGCCGCCCCACGCTTCACCGTCGAACGCCGTGCCGGCGTACCTTATGGCCCCGGAACCCGCCCGAGAATCCGCTGCGCCGCCTTCAGGTGCGGCGCATCCACCATCTTCCCGTCGAGCTGGAGCGCGCCCGCCCCCGGATGCGCGGCGAACATCTCGACGATCCGCCGGGCGTGCGCGATCTCCTCCGCGCTGGGGGAAAATTCCTGGTTGATCACCGCCACCTGCGCGGGGTGGATCGCCATCATTCCCGTGAAGCCGTCCCGCCGCCCGCGCGCGGCATAGCGCGCCAGCCCTTCGAGGTCGCGAAAATCGGGATAGACCGTCTCGATCGCGGGCACGCCGGCGGCATGCGCGCCGAACAGCGTCAACGCCCGCACCACCCGATAGGGATCGGTATAGCCGCCGTCCGGCTCCCGCGAGGTGGTGGCGCCGATCGCGGCGGGCAGGTCCTCCGCCCCCCAGGTCAGCCCGGCAAGTCCGTCGCCGTCATAATCGCCCAGCGTGAACACCGCGCGCGGCGTCTCGCTGGCGATCGGCAGGATGGCGTAATCGCCGGGCAGCATCGCCCGCAACGCGGCCACCGACGCGCGCCCCTCGGCCTTCGGCAGCACGACCCCGTCGAACGCGCCGCCGGTCAGCGTCGCGACATCGTCCGCGATCAGCGTCGAATCGAGCGGATTGACCCGCACGAACAAGGCCGGTCCGCGCACCGTGTCCCGTTGCGCCAGAAATTCCCGCACCGCATCGCGCGCGGCCGCCTTCGCGCCCGCCGCCACCGCATCTTCCAGGTCGAGGATCAGCGCGTCGGCGCCCAACCCCAGCGCCTTCGCCATCCGCTCCGGCCGGTCGCCGGGGACGAACAGCCACGACCGTGGGCTCATCGTCCCCGCTCGGCGAGGGTGCGTTCCCACGCGAGCGCGTCGCGCACGATCCCCTCCAGGTCGTCGCGCTGCGGCGCCCAGTCGAGCGTCTTCAGGATCGCGCCATTGTCCGCCACCAGTTCGGCGGGATCGCCCGCGCGCCGCCCCTCCAGCTTGCGCCGGATCGTCATGTTGGTGACGCGATCGACCGCGTCGAGCACCTCGAGCACGCTGAAACCACGGCCGTAGCCGGCATTGAGGATGTGGCTTTCGTCGGGCCGCTCGACGAGCAGCTTCAGGGCGGCGACATGCGCCTCCGCCAGATCGGTGACATGGATATAGTCGCGCACGCCAGTGCCGTCGCGGGTGGGGAAATCGGTGCCGAACACCGCCACCGAATCGCGCTTGCCGGTCGCCGCCTCCACCGCGATCTTGATCAGGTGCGTCGCGCCGACGGTCGACTGCCCGCTGCGCCCCTGCGGATCGGCGCCGGCGACGTTGAAATAGCGCAGGCAGGCATAATTGATCGGATGGGCCGCCGCCACATCGCGCAACATCGCCTCGGTCATCAGCTTCGACATGCCATAGGGATTGATCGGGCGGGTCGGATCGCTCTCCGCCACCGGCACACGCTCGGGCGTGCCATAGGTCGCCGCGGTCGAGGAAAAGATGAAGTGCGGCACGCCCGCCGCCACCGCGCTCTCGATCAGGCTGCGGGTCGCGGCGGTGTTGTTACGATAATATTTGAGCGGGTCGGCCACCGATTCGGGCACCACCACCGATCCAGCGAAATGCATCACCGCGCGCACGCGATGTTCCGCCATCACGTTACGCAGGTTGACGTCCTCCACCGCCATCTCGACGAAGGCCGCGCGCCGGTCGATCGCCCAGGAAAAGCCGGTGACGAGATTATCGATGACCACGACCTCGTATCCCGCGTCCAGCAGCGCCAGCACGGCATGGCTGCCGATATAGCCCGCGCCGCCCGTTACCATCACCTTGCCGTCGATCATGCGTCTCTCCCGCGCGGCATACGTGCCGGCCCCCTTTGCTACCCGGTTAGCCGCTTCCTACATGGAGCGTAAAGGAGACCCTTACATGACCGAATATGCGACGCTGGCCGGCGGCTGCTTCTGGTGCACCGAGGCGGTGTTCAAGGATGTCATCGGCGTCGAAAGCGTCGAGAGCGGCTATATCGGCGGGCATGTGCCACAGCCAACCTACAAGCAGGTGTGCGGCGGCGACACCGGGCATGCCGAGGCGATCCGTGTCGGCTTCGACCCGGCGCAGGTGAGCTATGCCGATCTGCTCGACATCTTCTTCGCCACGCACGATCCGACCCAGCTCAATCGCCAGGGCAACGACATCGGCACGCAATATCGCTCCGCGATCTTTCCGGCGACGGTGATGCAGGAAGAACAGGCGAATCAGGCGATCGCGCGCGCGCAGGACGAATGGCCCAAGCCGATCGTCACGACGATCGAAGCGATGGGGGAATGGTATCCGGCGGAGGATTATCATCAGGACTATTGGCAAAGCGAAGGGCAGCGGAACCCCTATTGCCTCGCGGTGATCCCGCCCAAGCTGCAGAAACTGCGCAAGAGCTTTGCCGCGCGCAGCAAGGCGGCGGGGGCGTAGTTTCGGCTCACCCGCCGGACCGCCTAAGGAACGACGGCTAGCGCGTCGCCGCGCGGCGCAGCCGGTCGTTGATCGCCACCCCCAGTCCCGCTTCCGGCACCGGCGCCACCGCAATGGCGGCGCGGTCGCTGGCATCCGCACGGTGGAGCGCGGCGAACAATCGCGCCGCCGCTTCGACCGGATCGCCCGTCGCCGACAGCGTGTCGTCACCGGTCACCGCGCCGAACCCGATCAGCCACTCGCCGTCCCGCGCCGTCAGCGCATCCAGGCGAAGCGGTTTCACGGGCGCGTAATGGGTGGCAAGCTGGCCCGGCGCGCTGACATGCGCGGTCGCCCCCGCCGCGACGGGCAGCACCGAGGCCAGCATCTCCATGGTGATCGGCCCGGGCCGCAGGATCGCGCGGCCGGCGACGATCGTCGATTCGACCCCCTCGGTGGTCGCGCCATCGTCGATCACCAGCGGCACGCGCTCGCCCAGGCTGGCGACGACATGGTCGGCGCAGGTGGGGCTGATCGCGTTGCTGGCGTTCGCCGATGGCGCGGCGAGCGGCAGGGCGGTTTCCGCCAGCAGCGCCCGCATCGCGCGGTGCGCGGGCACCCGCACCGCGACCGTGTCGAGACCGGCGGTGACCAGCGGGGCGATCCCCGCCCCCGCCCGCAACGGCAATACCAGGGTGAGCGGTCCGGGCCAGAAACGATCGGCCAGCGCGCGCGCATCGGCATCGAAATGCGCAATCGCCTCCGCCGCCTCGCGATCCACGACATGGACGATCAAGGGATTGAAACTGGGCCGACCCTTGGCCGCGTAGATACAGGCCACCGCCGCCGAATCACGCGCGTTGGCGGCGAGGCCATAGACCGTCTCGGTCGGCACCGCGACGATCGCACCGGCGCGAATCAGCGCCGCCGCCGCCTCGATCGTGGCCGTGCCGTAGCGTCTGATCGCGGGGAGTTGAGCGTGCATCGCGAGCGGCTATAGCGGCATCGTCCAGGAGAGAGAAATGACCTTCACCGCCGCCGTTGCCGACCAGCGTTTCGTCCTCGATCACGTCGTCGGCATCGACGATCTGGCGCGCGATGATCGCTTCGCCGCCGCTTCCCCCGACGTGGTCGATGCGGTGCTGGAAGGGATCGCGCAGTTCGCCGCGGGGGAATGGGCGCCGCTCAACCGCGCGGGGGATACCGTCGGCGCGCGCTGGACGCCCGATGGCGTGGTGATGCCGGAGGGTTATCGCGATGCCTATCGCGCCTATGTGGAGGGCGGCTGGGGCACGATCGGCGTGCCCGAGCAATTCGGTGGCCAGGGGCTGCCATTCGTGATCCAGGCGGCGGTGCTGGAAACGCTCGGCACCGCCAATATGGGCTTCGCGCTGGCGCCGATCCTGTCGGTCGGCGCGATCGAGGCGTTGCAGCATCATGGCACGCCCGAGCAGCAGGCGACCTATCTGCCCAAGCTGGCGACGGGCGAATGGACCGGCACGATGAACCTGACCGAGCCGCAGGCCGGCAGCGATGTCGGCGCGCTGCGTACCACCGCGACGCCGCTCGGCGACGGGCGGTTCGCGATCAAGGGAACGAAGATCTACATTTCGTTCGGCGACCACGATCTGACCGACAATATCGTCCATCTGGTCCTGGCCCGCACCCCCGGAGCGCCGGCGGGGACGCGCGGCATCTCGCTGTTCCTCGTTCCGAAGATGCGCCTCGACGGCACTCCCAACGACGTGCGCGTGGTGTCGATCGAGCACAAGATGGGGTTGCACGCCTCCCCCACCTGCGTGCTGTCGTTCGGCGATCATGACGATTGCATCGGCGAGCTGATCGGCCCCGAATTCGGCGGCATGCGCGCGATGTTCACGATGATGAACAACGCGCGGCTCAATGTCGGCCTGCAGGGGGTGCAGGTTGCCGAGGCCGCGACGCAAAAGGCCGCCGCCTATGCGCGCGAACGGGTGCAGGGTGCGCGAAACGGGCAGGCCGCCGCGATCGTCGAACATGCCGATGTGCGCCGCATGCTGCTGCGGATGAAGGCGCAGACGATGGCGGCTCGCGCGCTGGTCTATTACGCCTGCGGCATGGTCGACCGCGCCGGGCTGGGCGACGAAAAGGCCAGGGAGCGGCTGGAGATCATGACCCCGCTGGCAAAGGCGCACGCCACCGATCTGGGCAATGAGGTCGCCAGCATCGGCATTCAGGTGCATGGCGGCATGGGCTATGTCGAGGAAACCGGCGCGGCGCAGTTCTTTCGCGATGCGCGCATCACCCCGATCTACGAAGGCACCAATGGCATCCAGGCGGCGGACCTCGTCGGGCGCAAGCTGTCGATGGCGAATGGTGGCGCCTTTTCTGACCTGATCGCCGACATGCGCGCGGCGGCGCGGCACCCCCGGCTGATCACGCTGATCGATGCCTGCGCGGCGGTGGGGCGGCGGTTGCAAGGCGCGGAAAGCGACGATCGTCAGGCGGCGAGCTATCCGTTCCTGACGATGCTGTCGGTCGCCGCCTGCGGATGGCTGATGGAGCGCCAGGCGGCGGCGGACGGGGCCGATATCGTCAAGCGCACCGCCGCCACCTTCTATCTCGATCAGATCGTGCCCGAGGCGCTGGGGCTGGAGGATGCCGCGAACGCGCCGGCGTCGGCGCTGTACGCGCTCCCAGCGGACGCTTTCTGATCGCCGCATCACGCCCGTCCGTCAGCGGAGCAGGAGCGCGGCCCGCGCGTGGGGCAGGCACTCGTTGCCCCGCCCCGCGCAAAGCCCCTTACTCTCCCGAAGGGCACCCGCCTTCGGGTTTCGCGCCCGCATCCGCCGGATACCAGCGGGCGATGTCGCGATCCTGATCGTAATAGCAGACCGCGGCGTTCTTTCCGTCCGCCGTCACCGCGATCGCCCAATTATGCGGACCGCAATTGTGCGGTTCGCAGCCATAGGACAGCACCCTGCCCTCCACCAGCGCGATCGGGGTCGCCGTCACGTCGCGATCGAGCACCCGCGCACGGATCGCGGCGTCGGGCACTGCCGATGCGACCGCGTCGCGCACCATCGCATCGCCAAGGAAATCCCCGCCCGGCGCCACCGCGTCGGTAGGATATTGGCCAATGTAGCGCGCCAGGTCGGCATGGGGTGTGGGGGATGCGGCCGGCGGCGCGGCCGCGCGGGTCGGCGACGCGACGGGGCGTGGCGGGTCGGCCTGTCGCTGACAGGCGGCGAGCATCGCCAGCACGGCGAGCGGGATCAGGCGGCGCATGCGCGTGCTATAACGTCAGGCGGGGCGCCGGTCCAACCCGGCGGCCCCCACCAGATCGGTCATTTCAAGGCCAAGCAGATCGATCCGCTCGCGAATCCGCGGCCATTGGTGCGCGACGAAATCCTCCCGCTCGGCATGGCGCAACCGCTCCGCCGCGCCGGGCAGCACGAACATCCCCACGCCGCGCCGTACCTCGACATAGCCATCGTCCTGGAAGCTCTGATACGCTTTCGCGACGGTCAACGGATTGGCGCCATGTTCGGCCGCCAGCGCGCGTACCGACGGAAGCTGATCGCCAGCGCCATAATCCCCCCGCAGGATTCCCGCCGCGATCGTGCCGCGCAGTCGAAGGTACACCGGGGAGTCGTCGCTGCTCAGCGCTGCCATGGTGCACTAATACAGCAACTGACCGAAAAGTCGAGCGGCGTTTCTTATCCCAGATCAGGACGCCAGTCGCTCCACAGCGATGTCGGATCGGGGCGGGGGCGCTCCTCCAGCGCGCGCGCGGGCGTGCCGATGAAGAAGAATCCCGCGATCCGCTCCGGTGCGGCGCCGAAGGCATCGCGGACCTGATCCGAAAAGGCCGGCCATCCGGTCAGCCAGCCGGCGGCGAAGCCATGCGCATGCGCCGCGTGCAACAGGTTCATGCACGCCGCCCCCGCCGACAGTTCCTGCTCCCACAGCGGAATATGGCTGTCCGTCCGCGGCGATGACAAGGCCACCACCAAAGCGGGGGCCTGCCGCGCGAATTGCGCCATCGCGTCCAGCTCGACCTGTTTCGCCGCCGGGCGTTCGTTGCGATAGGCTTCGACCAGCAGCGTCGCGAGCCTATCACGCTGCGCATCGCCGACGATCACGAACCGCCACGGCGCCAGCTTGCCGTGATCGGGCGTCCGCGCCGCCAGCTTGATCATCGCCACCAGTTGATCGTGCGACGGGGCGGGCGCGACCAGGTCGCGTGGCTTGCCGGAACGGCGCGTGGCGAGCAGCGACAGCGGCGTGCTGATGTCGTTGAGCATGCCCGGCGCTTATCGCACCCGATTTCGCTTGTCGTCCGCATATTTACAGCGCCGTCGTTGACGCTAGTCTCCGTCGCAACCATCCCGCGCGCCGATCATGCGCCGCGATCTGTTCAGGAGCGTATCCAGATAATGGTAGAAACCCCGACCGCGGACACCCCGCGCGAGCCGGATATCAGCCACGTCAATCCGGCGGCGGAGGCGACGTGGTTCGGCCACCCGCGCCAGCTCGCCCGGCTGTTCACGACCGAAATGTGGGAGCGGTTCGGCTTCTACGGCATGCGTGCGCTGCTGACGCTGTATCTGACCAAGCATTTCCTGTTCGGCGATCGCGCGGCGACCGGCCTGTACGGTGGCTTCACCGCGCTGGTCTATCTGACCCCGCTGGTCGGCGGTTATCTGGCCGACCAGTATCTGGGATCGAAGCGCGCGGTGAAGTTCGGCGCGCTGTTGATGGCGCTGGGATATTTCACGCTATGCTTCGGCGGGCAGACCGCGACGCCCTATGCGCTGGTCGACGGCCAGCGATACGAAGTGACAGTCGACCAGCGCGACGGCGTCGAGACGCGCTACGTCGTCGATGGCGCGCGCAAGCTGGCGATTCGCGGCAATGACGACGGCACTGTCTCGCTGCTGGACGCCAGCGGCGCGACCCAGCGCACCATCGCCAAGGGTGGGTTCGAGTCCGAAGGCGATCGCAGCCCGTTCTTCGTGACGCTGATGCTGCTGGCGCTGTGCATGGTGTCGGTCGGCAACGGCTTCTTCAAGCCCAACATCTCCACGATGGTGGGCGAGCTGTACGCACCCGGCGACCGCCGCCGCGACACCGGCTTCACGATCTTTTACATGGGGATCAACCTCGGTTCGCTGTTCTCGCAATTGCTGTGTCCGCTGCTCGCGACCACGATCGGCTGGTGGGCAGGCTTCGGGCTCGCGGCGTTCGGCATGTTGTTCAGCTGGTTCCTGATCCAGTTCGATGGCGGGCGATTGCGCGGCTATGGCGAACCGCCGGTGCGCGAGGGGGCACGCGATCGAGCGTTGGGCATCTACGCCGCCGCGCTGCTTGGCGTACCGCTGTTCTATCTGCTGTTCACCAATCTGATGAACGCCCCCGCGCCGGTCGCGGGATCGGGGCCGGTCGGCTATGTCCTGGCGCTGCCGCTGATGGGCAAGCTGTTGTTCGGCACCTTCCTGTTCGGCGTTCCAGCGATTCTCGCCTGGTCCTGGGCGAAGGGGACGCGCACCGAATTCCAGATGATGCTGGCCGCGATGGTGCTGATCGTCTTCAACGTCGTGTTCTGGACGCTGTTCGAACAGGCGGGATCGTCGCTGACGCTGTTCGCCGATCGCAACACGGATCTGTCGATCTTCGGCCTGTTCTCCATCTCGGCCGGTCAGACGCAGTTCTTCAACGCCTTCTTCATCGTCGCCTTCGCGCCGGTGATGGCGGCCTTGTGGACCAAGCTGGCGGCGATGGGGAAGGAACCATCGATCCCGGTGAAATTCGGGCTCGCGTTGATCGGCGTCGGCGCGGGCTTCCTGTTCCTGGTGTGGGGCGGGCGATACGCGGGGACCGATTTCAAGGTCGCGATCTGGTGGCTGGCAGGCCTGTATATGATACACTCGATCGCGGAATTGTGCATCAGCCCGGTCGGCCTGTCGATGATCACCAAATTGTCGATCGCGCGCGTCGTCGGGTTGATGATGGGCGTGTGGTTCCTGTCGATCTCGGTCGCGCAATATGTCGCCGGCGCGGTCGCGCAGGTGGCCAGCGTTGAGACGGTCGGCGGGCAGGTGACCAATCTGAAGGTCAGCCTGGACACCTACAACAACGTCTTCTGGACGATCGGCGTGACCGCCGCGATGATCGGCGCGGTGCTGCTGGCGCTGTCACCGATGATCAAGAAGTGGATGCACGGAGTCCAATAGCCGCGAAGGAGAATGACATGGAGGAAGTTGCCCTGGCCGCCGTCGCGTTCGTCGGAACGCATTTCCTCCTGTCGCACCCGCTGCGCGCGCCGATCGTGGCGCGGGTTGGGGAGCGTGGCTTCCTGATCGTCTATTCGCTGGTCGCCTTCCTCACGCTCGGCTGGCTGGCGATCGCCTATCGCGGTGCGCCAGCCGCCGCGCCGCTATGGCCGGTCGGTGACCTGTTGTGGGCGATCGCCACCGTCATCATGCTGATCGCCAGCGTGTTGTTCATGGGATCGCTGGTGCGCAATCCCGCGCTGCCCGATCCCACCCGCGCCGCACCGGCCGCCGTGCCCGAGCCACGCGGCGTCTTCGCGATCACCCGCCATCCGATGATGTGGGCGTTCGCATTATGGGGCGTGGCGCATATCCTGGTCTATCCCGACCCGTCGAACCTGGTGCTGGCCGGCGCGATCATCGTGCTGGCGCTGATCGGCGCGCATCTGCAGGATCGCAAGAAGGCGCGGCTGCAGCCCGATTTCTGGCCACAATGGCAAGCGCGGACCAGCTTCCTGCCGTTCGCGTCCGGGCGGCCGATCGGATCGCTCGGCGGGCATGCGCTGGGCGGCGGTTTCGTCGTGTGGCTGGCGGCAACCTGGGCGCATTGGCCGCTGGCGGGCTGGGCCGCGGGCATCTGGCGCTGGATCTACTGATCCCCGTCCACGCCGCTCGCGCCGACAGAACAAAAGTTACGCTGGCTACTGGCGACACGAAACGAAACGCGACAAAGCGGTCCCGTTCTGGCAGAAGAGGGGACTGAGAGGATGATGACCGACGCTATCGCGATCGCGAACAAGGTAGAGCGCTTCGTGCGCGATATCGTCTCGCCATATGAACGCGATCCGCGCTGCGGCGCGCATGGCCCGTCCGACGATCTCGTCAGCGAATTGCGTGACAGGGCGCGCGCCGCCGGGGTGTTGACGCCGCATATCCTGGAGGACGGGACGCATCTGCATCATCGTGAGGTTGCGATCGTGCTGCGCGCCGCCGGCCTGTCGCCACTCGGCCCGGTGGCGGTCAACGTCGCCGCGCCTGATGAGGGCAACATGTATCTGCTCGGCCGCCGCGCGAGCGCCGAGCAGAAGGCGCGTTTCCTCGATCCGATGGTCCGCGGCGAGGCACGCTCCGCCTTTTTCATGACCGAGCCAGCGGCGGACGGGGGCGCCGGCTCCGATCCGTCGATGATGCAGACCCGTGCCGAACGCGACGGCAACCATTGGCTCGTCACCGGGCGCAAGGCATTCATTACCGGGGCGGAGGGCGCGAGGGTCGGCATCGTCATGGCCAAGGCCGACGAAGGCGCGACGATGTTCCTCGTCGATCTGCCCGATCCCGCGATCCGCATCGAGCGGGTGCTCGACACGATCGACAGCTCGATGCCCGGCGGCCATGCGGTGGTGACGATCGACGGGCTGCGCGTGCCGGCCGATCAGATGCTGGGCCAACCCGGCGAGGGATTTCAGCTCGCACAGATACGGCTGGCGCCCGCGCGGTTGACGCATTGCATGCGCTGGCTGGGCGCATGCCAGCGCGCGCACGAAATCGCCACCGACTATGCCTGCCGCCGCCACGCCTTCGGCAAGCCGCTGGTCGATCACGAGGGCGTCGGGTTCATGCTGGCGGAAAATCTGATCGACTTGAAACAGGCCGAGCTGATGATCGACTGGTGTGCGGGCGTGCTCGATGACGGCCAGCTTGGCACCACCGAGAGCAGCATGACGAAGGTGGCGGTGTCGGAGGCGTTGATGCGCATCGCCGACCGCTGCGTGCAGGTGATGGGGGGCACCGGGGTGAGCGGCGACACGATCGTCGAGCAGGTGTTCCGCGAGGTGCGCGCGTTCCGCATCTACGACGGCCCCACCGAGGTGCACAAATGGAGCCTCGCCAAGAAGATCAAGCGCGACTGGAAAAACACAAAGGAGAGCTGATGTCGAAACTGTTCGGGTTGATGCAGGATGTCCCGCTGACGGTGGATCGGATCCTCGATCATGCGGCGGCCTGGCATGGCGGGCGTGAGATCGTGTCGCGCGACATGAACGGCGCGACATCGCGCACCGATTATGCCGGGCTGCACCGGACCGCGAAACAGGTGTCCGCCGCATTGCGTGCCGCCGGCATCGCGGCCGGCGACCGGGTTGCGACGATGGGCTGGAACGGCGCCCGCCACCTCGCCGCCTGGTACGGCACGACCAATATCGGCGCGGTGCTGCACACGCTGAACCCGCGCCTGTTTCCCGAACAGATCGCCTATATCGCTCGCCACGCCGGGGATCGCATCCTGTTCGCCGATCCGGCCTGCGCCGCGTTGATCGCGCCATTGCTGAAAGAAGCGCCGACGATCGAAAGCGTGATCTTCCTGTGTGGTGACGATGAAATGCCCGAGGTGCCGTTCCCGGCGATCGCGTTCGATCGCTGGATCGCGGACCAGCCGGTCGACACGCCTTGGGGCGGGTTCGACGAGCGATCGGCATGCGGGCTATGTTATACCAGCGGCACGACGGGCAATCCGAAGGGCGTGCTCTATTCGCACCGCTCCAATTACCTGCACACGCTGATGACCTTGCAGCGCGACGCTTTGGCGCTGTCGCAGCGCGATACGATCCTGCTGGTGGTGCCGATGTATCACGCCAATGCCTGGGGCGTGGTCTATTCCGCGCCGGCGGCGGGCGCGAAACTGGTGCTGCCGGGGCAGCGGATGGACGGCCAGTCGATCTTCGAGCAGATCGAACAGGAGGGCGTCACCTTCTCCGCTGCGGTGCCGACGGTATGGCAGGGCCTGTTGCAGCACCTGCGCAACACCGGGCAGCGCTTCACCACGCTGGAACGGGTCGTGATCGGCGGATCGGCGCCGCCCGAATCGCTGATCCGCGCCTTCCAGGACGAATATGATGTCGAGGTGATCCAGGGCTGGGGCATGACCGAGACCTCGCCGCTCGCCACGCTCTCCTCGGCCACCGCGGAGGTGCTGACCCAGCCTTATGACGAACAAGTACGTCGCAAGGGCATGCAGGGGCGGCTGGTCTGCGGGCTGGAACTGAAGCTGACGGACGATGCCGGCAACCGCCTGCCGCACGATGGCCGGACCGCGGGGCATCTGAAGATCAAGGGGCCGACGATCACCTCGGGCTATTTCGGCGGCGAAGGCGGCGACGTGCTGGACGAGGAAGGCTTTTTCGACACCGGCGACGTCTCCACGATCGACCCGGCGGGCTATATGCAGATCACCGATCGCGCGAAGGACATCGTCAAGTCGGGCGGCGAATGGATCAGCTCGATCGAGATCGAGAATATCGCGGCCGGGCATCCCGCGGTGGCGATCGCGGCGGTGATCGGCGTGCCGCATCCCAAATGGGACGAGCGGCCGATCCTGCTGGTGCAACTGACCCCGGGGGAAAGCTGCGACCGCGACGGGATGCTGGCCTTCCTCGACGGCAAGATCGCCAAATGGTGGATGCCCGACGACGTGGTGGTGGTGGACACGATCCCGCTCGGCGCGACCGGCAAGATCGACAAGAAGCTGATCCGGCAGCAGATGGCGGACTATCGCCTGCCGGGGCTGGCGGCGTAAGCCGACCGGCCGAGCTTCGTCTCCACCACTGAAAGCAGCAACGCCGGCGCGGTACTGATCCGGGGGCGGGAAGGCGGCGGGGCCGGGAACACCGCCGCCACGCGCCACGTTGGCGCCTTTCAGGACAAGGGGAGACATGATGGCGGGGTTGCTCAAACCTGCGCGCGCGTGGCTGCGCGATCTGCCCGAATGGCTGACGGGCATCATCTATGTCATGGCCGCGGTCATCGCGGCCGTGATTTTGCACCGCGTGCTGATCTGGATCGCGCGGCGCGCCACCCGCGCGCACCCCGAAGGCACCGGCGCGGTGTTCGTCGAACGGATCAACACGCTGTCGCGCTGGCTGATGATCGTCATCGCGCTGGCGGCGGTGCAGCCGGCGCTCGACCTGCACCGCTCCACCGCCACCTTATGGGCACGTGCGGCCGCGCTGATCGTGCCCGGGTTGCTCGGCTGGGGCGCGATCGTGGCGGTCGGCACCGTCATCGACGTGATGATCCGCCACGCCGACATCACCGTCGTGGACAATCTGCGCGCGCGGCGGCGACGCACGCGGCTGGGCATCTTTCAGCGTATCCTCGTCTCGATCATCATGCTGGTGACGATCTGTGCGATGCTGATGACGATCCCCGCGGTCCGTACCCTGGGGGTGACGTTGGTCGCCTCGGCGGGGTTGGCGGGGCTTGCGGTCGGCGCGGCGGCGCAACCGGCGCTGAAGAACCTGATCGCCGGGTTCCAGATGATCTTCACCGAACCGATCCGCATCGACGACGTCGTCATCATCGACGGCGAATGGGGACGGATCGAGGAGATCCGGCTCACCTATGTCGTGGTGAAGATCTGGGACGAACGCCGGCTGGTAGTGCCGGTGTCGAAATTCCTCGAACAAAGTTTCCAGAACTGGACCCGCCAGTCGAGCGCCCTGCTGGGCAGCGTCTTCTGGTACGTCGATCCCACCGCCGACGTGCCGCGACTGCGCGCGAAGCTGGGGGAGATTGTCACCGCCAATCCGCGCTGGGACGGGCGCTTCTGGAACCTGCAACTGACCGACACCAAGCCGGATGGCTCGATCGAACTGCGCGGGCTGATGACCGCGAAGGACGCCTCGACCGCATTCGACCTGCGCTGCGACGTGCGCGAGGCATTGCTCGCCTATATTCGCACAGAGATGCCAGAGGCATTGCTACAGCGCCGCGCGCGGGTGGCGCTGGATACGCCCGTACCGAACGATCCGGCTTAATTCACCGCGGACGGCACCTTTTCCAGCGCCGAAAGGAATCGATCCGCCCACCATGTGACGTCGGTTTCCTGGACGCCCGCCATCAATCGCTCCCAGCGGCGCACGCGCTCGTCACGGGGCATGCGCAACGCCTGATAGATCGCGTCGGACATTTCCTCCGCGCTATAGGGATTGACCAGCAGCGCGTCCGGCATCTGCTCCGCCGCGCCCGCGAAGCGCGACAGCACCAGCACGCCGGGATCCTCGGGGTCCTGCGCCGCGACATATTCCTTGGCGACCAGATTCATGCCGTCGCGCAGCGGCGTCACCAACCCGATCTTCGCCGCGCGATAGATGCCCGCCAGCTGGTCGCGGGGATAGCCCTGGTTGACGTAGCGGATCGGCACCCAGTCGACATCGGCATAGGCGCCGTTGATCCGCCCCGACAGACCTTCGAGCGACTGCCGGATACGCTGGTAGCTTTCGACCGATACCCGGCTGGGCGGAGCGATCTGAAGCAGAAACACTTCCTTCCGCTCCTCCGGATGTTCGTTGAGGAAGCGTTCGTAGCCGAGGAACCGCTCCTCCAGCCCCTTCGAATAATCCAGCCGGTCGACCCCGACGATCATGTCGCGCCCGTCCGCCGAATCGCGCATCCGGCGATAGGCGAGCCGCGCGGGCACGCTTTTTGACATGTCGGCAAAGGCCGCGGCGTCGATCCCGATCGGACACGCCATCAGCCGCACCGAGCGATCGCCCAGCCGCGCGACATTGTCCTCGATCGTCGCGCCCATATCCTGCCGGGCGAAATCGCAGAACGATTCCAGCCACTCCTCGGTATGGAAACCGATCAGATCATAAGCGAACAGCGATTCCACCAGCTCCCGCGCATTGGGCAGCGTGCCGAGCAGACGGCGCGGCGGCCATGGAATGTGCAGGAAGAAGCCGATCCGATTGTCGCAACCACGCTTGCGCAGCTCGGCGCCGAGCGGGAACATGTGATAATCCTGGATCCAGACGAGGTCGTCCGGCTCGATCAACGGACGGACGGTATCGGCGAAGCGCTGATTGGTGCGTTTGTAGCCGCCCGCGAAATCACGCTCATATTCGGCCAGATCGATGCGATAGTGAAACAGCGGCCACAATGTCCGGTTGGCGTAGCCGTCGTAATATTCCTCGACGTCCTGTTCCTCCAGGTCGACCGTCGCGGTCGTCACGCCCTCGCCGCGCTGGAAGTTGATATGGCCGGTGAAATGCTCGGTCTGCTCACCCGACCAGCCGAACCACAGCCCGCCATTCTCGCGCAGTGCCGCCGCCATCGCCACCGCCAGCCCGCCCTGCGCACCCGAGTTCGATCCTGTCGGCGCGGTAACCCGGTTGGAGATGACGATCAGGCGGCTCAACGGATATGACTCCATGGTTTGCTCAGCATGGCGGCGCAATTGATCATGCCGACCAGCGAATAGGTTTGCGGATAATTCCCCCACAATTCGCCGCTCGCCGGATCGATATCCTCCGACAACAGGCCCGCAGCGGTACGGCGCGACAGCATCTCTTCGAACAACGCTCGCGCCTCGTCGCTGCGTCCTGTCAGGAACAACGCCTCGATCAGCCAGAAGGTGCAAAAGTTGAAGGCGGTTTCCGGCAGGCCGAAATCGTCCTCGGTATCGTAGCGCAGCATCGTCGACCCACGCCGCAGCCCCTTCTCGATGGCAGTGAGCGTATCGATGAAGCGTGGATCATCCGCGTTGAAGAAGCGCAGTTCGAGCAATTGCAGCACGCTGGCGTCCAGATCGTCGCCGCCGAAGGTGGCGGACATGCGGCGCGTCCCCTCGCGCCACGCCGCCTCCTCGATCCGCGCGCGGATGATCTCGGCGCGGTCCGCCCACAGCCGCTGACGGTCGGGCAGCGCCAGCCGCTCGGCGGCGTTGGCGAGCCGGTCGCACGCCGCCCAGCACATCGCGCTGGAATAGGTGTGGACGCTTTGTCGCGTGCGCAGCTCCCACAGACCGGCATCGGGCTGATCGTAATTGGCCCAGGCGCGCTCGCCGACGCGCTCCAGCGACTCGAAATCCTCCACCCCGGCGATCCGGAACAACCGCTGATCGAAGAAGGAATGGACCGAGCACAGGACGATCTGGCCATAGGCATCGTGCTGGATCTGCTCCGCCGCCTGGTTGCCGGCCCGCACCGGGCCCATGCCGCGATAGCCCGGCAAGGCCTCGACGATGCGCTCCGGCAGGTGCGCCTCGCCGAGCACGCCGTAGAGCGGCTGGATATGCCCGCCACGCGCGGCATCGACGATGTTGCGCAGATAGCCAAGATATCCTTCGAGCACGTCGAGCGCGCCGAGCCGGTTGAGTGCCTGGACCGTGTAATAGGCATCGCGGATCCAGCAGAAACGATAGTCCCAGTTGCGCTGCGAGCCGGCATGTTCGGGCACCGAGGTGGTCAGCGCCGCGACGATCGCGCCGGTTTCCTCATGCTGGCACAATTTCAGCGTGATCGCGCAGCGGATGACGACATCCTGCCATTCCAGCGGCACCGCCAGCCCGCGTACCCAGGCCTGCCATTCCTGCGTGGTGCGATACAGCATCAGGTCGACCGAACTGGCCAGGTCGCCCTGGAAGCTCTCGTCCGGGCCGAGGAAGAAGTGCAGCGGGCGCTCGACCCGAAAGGCGCGTTCCTCCTGCACCATCGCGATCGGCGCGGTCGTCGTCAGCCGTAGCGCCAGCGTGTCGAGCAACAGACGCAGATGATTCGATCCGCCGATCTGCTCGCGGCACCCCCCGCCCCATCCGCACGTCGGCCGCAGCGCCACCTTGACGCGCGGGCTGCCCGCGATCGGGCGAATGATCCGGGCAAAGGCCACCGGGCGGTACGTCCGCCCCTCGCGCTGGAAACGTGGGCAGAAGTCGATCACCTCGATCGCGCCGCCTTGCGAATCGCGATGGCGGGTGACCAGGATCGGCGTGTTGCGGATATATTCCTGCTCGACCGCGATACTGTCTTCGAGCGCGACCGACCAATAGCCGCTGTCCGCCGCATCTCCTCCGAGCAGCGAGGAGAACAGGGGATCCCCATCCACCCGCGGCACGCACCCCCATACGAACCGTCCGCCGCGATCAACCAGCGCGCTGACCTGGCAATTGCCGATCGGCCACAGATCCAGCGTGGTCGTCGGGCTCATCGGGTTCGTGGTTGTCGTCGTCACGGTCGTCCTATCTGCCGGGCGGCCTCATCCAGCCAGTCGAGCACCGCCGTGACATCGTCGAGGCGGTAGACGGCATCACTATCGCGGAGCGCACCGACCAGCACGCCGGCGCCGCCCATCGCGCGCACGGCCCGGAACCCGGCCTCGTCGGTCACGTCGTCCCCCATGAACACAGGACGCTTGGCGCGCCGGCCGGGTTCCGCCATCAACCGTTCGACCGCCGCGCCCTTGTCACGGCCGGCGAGGCGCAATTCGACCACCATCTTGCCACGCTGGACGATCAGGCCATATGCCTGCGCCAGATCGTCGGCCAATGCCCCCGCCGCCGCGCCGGCCGCCGGCGCGCGGCGATAATGCAGCCCCACACCGAACGGCTTGTCCTCGATCAGCATGCCGGGATGATCGCGGGCCAGATCATGCGCGGCGGCAAGCACGGTATCGAGCGCGGCGGGGCGATCGGGCGCTTCGATCGTGCCGGCGCTGTCCGCCATTTCCAGGCCGTGGCTGCCCGCCACGACCAGCGCGGCGGGGGCGAGCAACGCGCGCACCTCCTTGACCGGCCGGCCGGTCACGATCGCGACACGACCGTCCAGCGCGCGCGACAGCCGTTCCAGCAACGCGGGCACGCGGGCGGCGACCTCCACCGCATCGGGTGTCTCCGCGATCGCCACCAGCGTCCCATCGAAATCGAGGAACAGGCTGGCATCACGCAGCAGATCGGCGGGCGGCGGGGCAAGGTCGTCCATGCGCGCCCTGTGACGCGCCCGGCGGTGGGATGCAATGCGGGTCGTGGTCCGCGCGGGCGCCGCGGACCGATCAGCCCAGCGCGGCGATATCCACCCGCAAGACCGGCGGCGCAGCGCGCGGCGCCGGCACCAGCATCCCGCTGCGCCAGCGATCATAGGCGGTGAAGAAATCGGTGAACGGTCGTTCCAGCCCGGGCAGCCGCTCCGCCGCAAAGGGCGCGAGTCGCTCCGCCGGCAGCCCCTGCGCGTCGGTCAGCGTCGCTTCGGCGGCACGGCAGAAGCCGTCACGGGCCATGTCCTGCGCGAAGAAATTGTACAGCCGCGTCATGTCGTCGTCGTAGCGATCACGCCAGTCGCCGGACACGGTCGCGCGGAATTCGTTCGCCAGCGTCGCCTCCGCCGCGGCGAGGCCGGTCTTTTGCTCGGCCAGCAGCGCATTGTATTGGGCGACCATGGTCGCCTCGCGCGGCCCCCGGCAGGCCAGCGCGGCGACGTTGAGCGCCGCGCGGAGGTGCCAGATCGTCCCCGCCGCCGACAGGTCGCGGTTGGGAGTGGCCCATGTCCCGTCCGTGCGCCGTGGCGGGATCATCATGCCGGCCCGCGCACCGGCCGGCATCGGCGCGGGGATCAGCACCGGCGGGGGCGGCACCGTCGGCGCGACCGCCACGGCGGGCGGCGGCGCCTTGCCACATCCAGCCAGCAGGGCCAGCGCGAACGCCGACAGGGCATAACGGTGCATCACTGGCCTCTTCCGATCCATCATGCGGAAAAGGTTGGCGGAATATAGTTAACGCATCGTAAAACCGGCGCTTATCGGGCGCGTTTGTCGAGCGCCTGTGCAGCCTCCTCCATCAACGTCGCGATGATGTCGGCGATCGGCTCCTCTTTCGTGACCATGCCGACCGACTGGCCCGCCATCACGCTGCCATGCTCGATATCGCCGTCGATCACCGCGCGACGCAACGCACCCGCCCAATAATGTTCGATCTGCAACTGCGCCTCCGCCATCGCGACGCTGCCCTCGTCGAGCGCCTGCGCGACCTCGCGCTGCTTGGCGGTAAACAATTCGCCGCCGGCATTCTTCAGCGCGCGCACCGGGATCACCGGCAGGCGCGGATCGATCTGCACGCTCGCGACCGCGTCGCGCGCGCTGGCGCGGATGAACGCCTTCTTGAAGTTGGGATGCGCGATCGATTCGGTCGCGCAGACGAAGCGGGTGCCGAGTTGCACCCCCGCCGCGCCCATATCGAGATAGCCCGCGATCGCCTCGCCACGCCCGATCCCGCCGGCGACGAAGACGGGCACCTGTTCGGCGATATCCGGCAGCATCTCCTGCGCCAGCACGCTGGTCGATACCGGGCCGATATGGCCGCCCGCCTCCATTCCCTCGATCACCAGCGCGTCGACGCCAGAGCGGATCAGCTTTTTCGCCAGCGCCAGCGTCGGCGCGAAGCAGATGACTTTCGCCCCCGATGACGCGATCGCCTCCAGCGCACCCTTGGGCGGCAAGCCGCCGGCCAGCACGACATGCCCCACGCGGTGCCGCGCGCAGACCGCGATCAACGCGTCGAGCTGCGGATGCATCGTGATCAGATTGACCCCGAACGGGCGCGTCGTCAGCGCGCTGGTCGCGGCAATTTCGGCATCGAGCAGGTCGGGCGTCATCGCGCCACAGGCGATCACGCCGAAGCCGCCCGCGTTCGACATGGCGGCGACCAGATGCCGCTCCGACACCCAGGACATCGCCCCGGCCATGATCGCCACATCCGCCCCCAGGAACCGGGCGCCCCGCGCCATCCGGCGGGCGAGGCGTTCGGCGCCGGTGGTGGCGGCCGTGGAGGGGGAAGCGGCAAGCGTATCGGTCATCGCGCCTGACTATGCGGGTGCGACGCCGAGAGCAATGGTCACGCCTGCCGCCGGCCGCCTGCCGCAGCCGGCGGGATCAGGCCAGCGCGCTTTCCAGCGTGACTCCCTCGATCCCCAATGCCTCGGCAACCGCCGGGTGGGTGATCCTGCCATTCCACACGTTCAGTCCCTCGGCGAGGTGCGGATCGCGGCGCAGCGCATCCTGCCAGCCCAGTTCCGCGATGCGCAGCGCATGCGGCAGCGTCACGTTATTGAGCGCATAGGTGCTGGTGCGCGCGACCGCGCCCGGCATATTGGCGACGCAATAATGGACGATGCCGTCGACCACATAGGTCGGCTCGGCATGGGTGGTGGCACGGCTGGTTTCGAAGCAGCCGCCCTGGTCGATCGCGACGTCGACCAGCACCGCGCCGCGCTGCATCGTCTTCAACATATCCGCCGAAACCAGCTTCGGCGCCGCCGCGCCCGCCACCAGCACCGCGCCGATCACCAAATCGGCCTCCGCGACGCACTCCGCGACGTTCGCGGCATTGGCGAAGCGGGTCTTGGCGCGCGCCTCGAAATGCATGCCCAGCCGTTCCAGCACCTCAGGGCTGCGATCGAGGATCGTCACGTCGGCGCCCAGGCCGGCCGCCATCTGCGCCGCGTTGAAGCCGACGACACCGCCGCCCAGGATCGCGACCTTGCCGGGGCGTACCCCCGGCACCCCGCCGAGCAGCACGCCACGGCCGCCATTGGCCTTTTCCAGCGCGGTCGCGCCCGCCTGGATCGACATGCGCCCCGCGACCTGGCTCATCGGCTTCAGCAACGGCAGCGCGCCGTTGCGGTCGGTCACCGTCTCATATGCGATGCACGTGGCGCCCGACGCCAGCAGCTCTTTCGCCTGTTCGGGATCGGGGGCGAGATGCAGATAGGTGAACAACACCTGCCCGGGCCGCAGCATCGCCCGCTCGACCGCCTGCGGCTCCTTCACCTTGACGATCATTTCCGCTGCATCGAACACCGCCCGGGCATCGGGCAGCAGCCGCGCGCCGGCGGCACGATAATCCTCGTCTGTGGCACCGATGCCCAGCCCGGCGCCGCTTTCGACCACCACATCATGGCCATGCGCGGCCAGTTCGCGCGCGCTCTCCGGCGTCAGACCGACGCGATATTCGTGCGTCTTGATCTCGCGCACCGTGCCAACGATCATTGTCTCTCTCCTCGATTCCACGCCGTGATCCGTTGTCGGGCGTCATAACGCAGTGCCGATGACAAATCCGCGCGAAGTTGCGCGCGGCGCGGGTCGCAGCCGGGTGGATTTCCCGTTATGTCCCTCAACAATGGAAAATTCGCTCGATCGCGCTGACGCCGCGCTTCTCGCCCAGTTGCAACGTGATTCGAGCCGTTCGATCGCCGACATCGCCGGTGATGTCGGCCTCTCGCCGTCCAGCTGCCAGCGGCGGATCAAGGCGCTCGAAGCGTCGGGCATGATCGAGGGATATCATGCGCGGCTCGATCCGGTGCGCATCGGTTTCGATCTGCACGCGCTGATCGAGATATCGCTGACCAGCCAGAATCGCGATGTGCTCGAACGGTTCGAGGAAGCGGTCGGGCGCTATGACGAAATCCTCGAATGCGACCTGATGGCCGGGCACGCGGATTACGTGCTGCGCGTCGCCGCCCGCGATCTGCAGCATTTCGACGCGATCCACCGCAATTGCCTGTCGCAATTGCCCGAGGTCGCCGCGATGCGAACCTATTTCGCGATCCGGCCGATCAAGCGCTGGAGCGGCTATCCGGTGCGCTGACGTGCCCGCCCGGTGCGGCGATAACGGACGGTATAGTTTATGACAGAAATGTTGCTTTCACTAGACTATTGACCGTGCGGCATCTTTACGTGAAGCGTCGATGAAATCTTCGGGGGACATTCACGTGACAGTAACGACCATCGGCGCGCGCGCCGCTTTTCTTGGTGCGACCAGCGTTCTTGCCCTGATCGTGACGACCCCGGCGCAGGCACGCTGCGTCAGCGCGGGGACGACCGCCACCTGTGACGCCGCTGCCCCCAATCCCGAAATCAATGGCGTGATCGGCACGCAGGTGACCGTCCAGTCCGGCGCGATCGTCCGCCTCGACGATCCGTTCGCGGGCGCCTCGGTGCGGTACGAGACGGCGACCATCAACAACGGCGGCACGCTGACCACCGCGGCCGGCAGCCAGATCCTCGATGCCAACACCACGACCGCCGTCGCGTCCGGCGGTGGCGTCACGATCAATCATAGTGGCACGATCACCGCGCGCCGCGCCAATGCGCGCGGTGTGGCGCTGGGGCAAGGCGACACGCTGACCGTCAATGCCGGCGGGGTGATCGAAACGCTGGGGGCGGGCAGTTCGCTGGTATTTCAGAACAGCAGCGCGGCGGTGGCGATCGGCGGCAGCGGCAGCAGCGTGACGATCAACGGGATCGTCCGCTCGGCCGGCGATTTCGCCCCGGCGATCACCACTTCGACCAGCGGCTTCTTCGGCCCGACCCTCTCACCCGCGGCGATCACGATCGGCGCGACCGGCGCGGTATCGACGGCTGGTGCAAATTCGACCGCGATCGCGATCGGCGGCGGATCGACGCTGTCGATCGCCGGCACTGTGACCGCCGGGGGCACCGGCAGCAGCGCCGTCACCTATCAGGCCGGCAGCGGTGACGTGGCGATCACGGTGCTGAGCGGCGGCAGCGTCAGCGCGGCAAGCGCGGCGGCGATCACGGGCAGCGGCGCGAACGTCGTGCTGCGGGTCAGCGGTACGGTGAGTAGCGGCAATGCCGCCGCGATCGCGCTGGGCTCGGGCGCGGATCGCATCACGCTCGACACCGGCGCACGGATCACCGGCCTGATCGACGGCGGTACGGGCATCGACTCGCTCACCCTCAATGGCAGCGGGGCCGGCACGCTGGGCAGTACCGCCAATATCGAGACGCTCTCCGTCGCCAGTGGCCGCTGGACGGTATCCGGCACGCAGAATTACAGCGGCGGCACCACGATCGCGGCGGGCGCGACGGAGATCGGCACCGGCAGCGTGCTGACCGGCAGCTTTGCCAATGCCGGCACGCTACAATTCGATCAGAGCGCCAGCAGCACGTTCGGTGGCTCGATCAGCGGCGCCGGCGCTGTGGTCAAGTCAGGCACCGGCACGCTGACGATGGGCGCGCAATCCTATACCGGCGGCACCGTCGTGACGGGTGGCACCCTCGCGCTCACCGGTGCGCTGGCGGGCGGCAGCTATGGCATCGGCAGCGGCGCGACGCTGACCAGCGCATTGTCCTCGACGCTGACCAGCACCGCGGCCACGTTGACGATCGTCAACGACGGCACGATCCGCAACACCAATGCGTCGGGCCGCGCGATCAATATCGCGGGCGGCGCGAACGCCCGCACGATCGCGCTGACCAACAATGCCGGGGCGACGATCACCAGCGCGGACGATGCGTTCCGAATCAACTTCAACCCCACCGGCGGCAGCGTGCGCGTCGACAATTACGGCACGATCCAGACGACGGCAGGCGGCCAGGCGCTCGATTTCGACGCGATCGCCGGCACGGCCGCGACGGTGACGATCAACAATTACGTCACGGGCGTGCTGCGATCGTTCGGGCAGGACGGCATCCGCCCCGGGCAGGGCGCGGTGGTGACCAACGCCGGCCTGATCTACAGCGACGGCGCGGCCAACAACAATTATGACGGCATCGACTGGCAGGCGCGCTCGGGCAGCGTCGTCAACGCGGCGGGGGGCACCATTTCCGGCCTGCGCCACGGCATCACCAGCGATACCGCGGTCAACGTCACCAACGCCGGGACGATCGTCGGGCGCAACGGATCGGGGATCGGCTCCGACGGCACGGGTACGGTTGTCAACACCGGGACGATCACCGGGCAATGGGACGGCGTCGCGATCAATGGCGACGGCGATGGCGTCGACATCGATTTCATCGGCACGGTCACCAACAGCGGCACCATCCAGGGCTTGAGCGCGACCGGCGTCGATTCCGGCGGTCGCCCGAACAGTGCCGAGGGCATTGCGATGGGCGGCGGCACGATCATCAACAATGCCGGCGCGCTGATCTTCGGCGCGGGCAATGCCGTGCTGATCAATCACGACATCAATCCCGGTGGTGTTGCCGACGGGGCGACGACGATCAACAATGCGGGCACGATCCGCGCCACCACCGGCAAAGCGATCGCGCTGGTGGGCAATTTCGCCGACTCGATCACCAACAGCGGCACGATCACCGGCGGCACGGGCGGCGCGATCGACATGGGCGACGGCAACGACACGCTGACGCTGCTGCCCGGTTCGGTCATCACCGGCACGGTCGATGGCGGCGCCGGCACCGACCAAATTATCCTGGGCGGCACCGGCAGCGGCAGCTTCGCCGGCGCGATCAATGTCGAAAGCCTCGCCGTCTCTGGCGGAACCTGGTCGTTGACCGCTGCGGGCAGCTACAGCGACGGCATCACGATCGTCGCCCCGGCCACCCTGTCCGGCACCGCCACGACGCTGACGGGACGGATCGCCGATGCGGGCACGCTGATCATCGATCAGGCGAGCGACGCCTCCTTCGCCGCGACGCTGTCGGGCGCCGGTCAGTTCATCAAGAGCGGCGCGGGCGCCCTGACCGTGCGCGACCAGACCGGCTTCACCGGGACGACGACGGTCGGCGCGGGATCGCTGATCCTCGCCGGCACGCTGCCCTCCGCCATCGGCGTGGCGAGCGGCGCGCGGCTGGCGGGCAACGGTACCGTGGCAGCGCTGTCGCTCGCCAACGGGGCGACCGTCGCGCCGGGACAGAGCATCGGCGCGATCATCGTCACGGGGAATTTCGCGCAAGCCGCCGGCTCCACCTATGCCGTCGAAACGACCGCCGCTGGCCTGTCCGACCGGATCACCGTCGGGGGCACCGCGTCGATTGCCAACGGTGCCCTGCTGTCGGTCACCGGCGACGGCAGCACCTATCGGATCGGCACGCGCTACACCGTGTTGACCGCCGCCGGCGGGATCACCGGCAGCTACACGCTGGCACAGACCGCGATGGGCGATACCGAGTTCCGGCTGGCACAGTCGGCCAATGCGGTGTTCGTCGATGTCGCGCGCTCCATCGGGTCGCTTGCCCGTCTGTCGGCAACGCCGAACCAGCGCGCGTTGGCGGCGGGGCTGGCGGGGCTGCCCGCCACCCAGCGCGCGGCAGCGGCGCTGGTGCTGAACCCGGATGACGACGCCGTGCGGGCCGGCCTGACCAGCCTGGCCGGGGAGGTGCATGCGTCCCTGCGCACCACGATGCTGAAGGATGCGCAGGGCGCGCAGGAAGCGGTGCGGATGCGCCTGCTGTCCCCGATCAGTGGCGAAGGCGTACAGCTGTGGCTGCAGGCGAACGGCCGCAGCGGTCGCGATGACGGCGCACGTGGGACGGCGGCGGTCGCGCGCCATGGCTGGAGCGGCGTCGGCGGGGTCGATCTGGCGATGCCGGACGGGGCGCGGTTCGGGATCGCGGGCGGCTATACCGAGACCCGTCTGGCGATCGACGATCGCGACAGTGCCGCGACGCTGAAGAGCACGCACGCGCTGGTTTATGCCGGGGGGATGCTCGGGCCGATCGCGCTGCGTTCCAGCCTGGGCTATGCCTGGGTCGAGAATGATGTGCGACGGACGGTGCGCATCGGTAACTTCGCCGACCGGCTGACCAGTCGCTACGACGGCAATGTGATCCACGGCCAGGTCGAGGCCGGCATCAGCGGCGCGATGTTCGGCGGCACGGTGGAGCCGTTCGCCGGGGTAGAATATTATCGCGTCAGGACCGATGGCTTTACCGAGGCGGGGGGCGATGCGGCGCTCGCCGGCGGCGTGCGGACGCAGGCCTTCGCGCTGTCGACCGTGGGGGTGCGCGGCGTCACCCCGATCGTCGACGGGCTCAGCGCGCGATCGCGCATCGGGTGGCAGCACGCGCTCAACGATCCCTATCCCGATGCGACGCTGCGATTTGCATCGGGCACCACGCCTTTCACGGTGATCGGCGCGCCCTTGTCGCGCGATGCGGCGGCGGTGGCCATCGATCTGGCATGGACGCCGATCGAGCGGCTGACGATCACGTCGGGCTATGCCGGGATGATCGGCGGTCGCGGGGATGACAGCACCTTCCGGATCATGGCCGCGCTCGCCTTCTGATCCGGCACCGCCGCACCCTCCGCCGATCCGGACGGATCGGCGGACGGCAGCGCATGCGCGGCGCGAGAAATGCTGGATGCCCGACGTGGATTCGAACCACGATTGACGGAGTCAGAGTCCGTAGTCTTGCCGTTAGACGATCGGGCAACAGGCCGGCGCGTCTAAAAGCGCTGGCTTGTGTTGTCAACGCCCGCCTTGCCGCCCCTCCCGCAAATGTGTAGCTTGTCTGCCAAGCACCAGCCGTATCGCCCTCATCGGCGGCAACGGCATGGAAGAGAAAAAGAAAGTTTGACGGCAATGGTGGACATGCCCGCCCAATTGCCGCGCCGGCAAGGCCAGCGCCCTGCCCGTTCGGCCCCCCCGCCGCCGCGCCACACCCGCGGCGCACCGCGCCATTATGCCGCGCTCGATCTCGGCACCAACAATTGCCGTTTGCTGATCGCGCGGCCGCAGGGAGACGGTTTCGCGGTGGTCGACGCGTTCTCGCGCATCGTCCGGCTCGGTGAGGGGCTGGCGGCGCATGGCGCGCTGTCCGATGCCGCGATCGAACGGACCATCGCGGCGCTGCGCGTCTGCGCCGACAAGCTGAAGCGCCGCAACGTCCGGCTGGCGCGCTCCGTCGCGACCGAAGCGTGCCGCCGCGCCTCCAACGGTGCCGACTTCATCGCGCGGGTGCGTGAGGAAACGGGAATCCACCTCGATATCATCTCCGCCGAGGAAGAGGCGCGGCTGGCGGTGCTGGGCTGCCACGCCCTGCTGGAACCGGGTAGCGGCCCCGCACTGGTGTTCGATATCGGCGGCGGCTCGACCGAGCTGGTGCTGATCGATGCCGATACCACGGTGCCCCGCGTGCGGGACTGGCATTCCGCGCCCTGGGGCGTCGTGTCGCTCACCGAAAGCGCGGGCGGCGGCAATGACGCCGCGGAGCGCGCGAATGCCTATCGGCGGATGCGCGCGTTGGTGACGGAAAGCTTCGCGCCGTTCGCCGCGCGGCTGCCCAAGGTGACGGGCACGCGGCGGTTGCTGGGCACCAGCGGCACGGTGACGACGCTGGCAAGCGTGCATCTGGAACTGGAACGCTATGATCGTGCGCAGGTCGACGGGCTGATCGCCCCCGCCGCCGCGATGCGCGCGATCAGCCAGGAACTGGCGGGCATGTCGCTGGCGGAGCGGGCGCAATTGCCGTGTATCGGTCGCGAGCGTGCCGATCTGGTGGTGGCGGGATGCGCTATCCTGGAGGGCATTCTGGACCTATGGCCGGCGGAGCGGTTGGGCGTCGCGGATCGTGGCATTCGCGAAGGCATCCTGCGCCGCCTGATGGAAACCGGAGCCTGACATGCGGGGAACAGGGGCGGGGCGCCAGCGCGTCAAGACCGCGCGCAATCGCAGCGCGCAATCGACCCGCTGGCTCGAACGCCAGCTCAACGATCCCTATGTCCGCCGCGCCAAGGCAGAAGGATATCGCAGCCGGGCCGCGTACAAGCTGATCGAACTCGATGAGCGTTTCGGCCTGCTGAAAGGCGTCAAGCGCGTCATCGACCTGGGCATCGCGCCGGGCGGCTGGAGCCAGGTGGTGCGGCGCAAGGCACCCGGCGCGGCGATCGTCGGCATCGACCTGCTGCCGGTCGATCCGATCGACGGCGTGACGATCTTCGAGATGGATTTCATGGCCGATGCGGCGCCGGCGGCCCTGATGGAGGCACTGGGCGGCGCACCCGATCTGGTAATGTCCGACATGGCCGCCAACACCGTCGGCCATCCGCAGACCGATGCGTTGCGCACCATGGCGCTGGTGGAAACCGCGCTGGCCTTCGCGATCGACGTGCTGCGTCCCGGTGGCACGTTCGTGTCCAAGGTGTTCGCCGGGGGGGCCGATGCCGCCCTGGTGGCGGAGATGAAGCGCAACTTCACCACCGTGAAGCACGCCAAGCCGCCGGCGAGCCGCAAGGGCTCGGTGGAATGGTTCGTCGTCGCGCAGGGCTTCAAGGGGCGGGTGGAAGTCAGGACGGACGACGAGGGATAGGGGAGGCCCCGTCCTCACCCCCCCTGTCCACCACATCCCGCCTCTGCTATCGGCGCGGTCCCGCCCCTTCGGCGGTGCTCCCTTCCGTGCCGGACTTTTGCATGACCTCGCCCCGCCGTACCTTCGCGATCATCTCCCACCCCGACGCGGGCAAGACGACGCTGACCGAAAAGCTGCTGTATTTCGGCGGCGCGATCCATCTGGCGGGTGAAGTGAAAGCGCGCGGCGCGAACCGGCGCGCGCGCTCGGACTGGATGAAGATCGAGCAGCAGCGCGGCATCTCGGTCACGTCGAGCGTGATGACGTTCGAGCATGACGGCGTGACCTTCAATTTGCTCGACACGCCGGGCCACGAGGATTTCAGCGAAGATACCTACCGCACGCTGACCGCGGTCGATTCGGCGATCATGGTGATCGACGCCGCGCGCGGCATCGAGGCGCAGACCCGCAAGCTGTTCGAGGTATGCCGACTTCGCTCGGTGCCGATCATCACCTTCGTCAACAAGGTCGATCGCGAGGGGCGCGCGCCGTTCGAACTGCTCGACGAGATCGCCGACGTACTGGCGCTGGACGTCTGCCCGATGACCTGGCCGGTCGGCATGGGAGGCACGTTCGAGGGCATCCTGAACCTGTCCGCGAACAGCGTGTCCCGCCCCGAGGGCGACAGCCGCACGTTCCAGGGCCTGATCGACAGCACGCCGACGCTGCCCGACGACGTCGCCGAGGAGGTGGAGCTGGCGCAGGCGGGCTATGCCGCCTTCGATGGCGAGGCGTATCGCAACGGCGACCTGACCCCGGTCTATTTCGGCTCCGCGCTGAAGGATTTCGGCCCGGCGGAGCTGATCGCGGCGCTGGCCGATTATGCCCCGCCGCCGCGCGCGCAGCCCGCCGAACCGGCGCCGGTCACGCCCGATGAGAAGGAAGTGACCGGCTTCGTCTTCAAGGTGCAGGCCAATATGGATCCGCAGCATCGCGACCGGATCGCGTTCATGCGGCTGTGTTCGGGTACGTTCCGGCGCGGCATGAAGCTGACCCCGACCGGCCATGGCAAGCCGATCGCGGTCCATTCGCCGATCCTGTTCTTCGCGCAGAACCGCGAGGTCGCCGACGAGGCGTTTCCCGGCGATATCATCGGTATCCCCAATCACGGCACGCTGCGCGTCGGCGACACGCTGAGCGAGCGGGCCGACATCCGCTTCACCGGCCTGCCCAATTTCGCGCCCGAGATCCTTCGCCGCGTCGCCCTGAAGGATCCGACCAAGACCAAGCAGCTGCGCAAGGCGCTCGACGACATGGCCGAAGAAGGCGTGACGCAGGTCTTCTATCCGGAGATCGGGTCGAACTGGATCATTGGCGTCGTCGGCCAGTTACAGCTGGACGTGCTGCTGTCGCGGCTCGACGCTGAATATAAGGTCGCCGCCGGGCTGGAACCCGCCCCGTTCGATACCGCCCGCTGGGTATCGGCGGAGGATGCGGCCGAGCTGAAGAACTTCACCGACCTCAATCGCGCGGCAATGGCCAAGGATCGCGACGGCAATCCGGTGTTCCTTGCCAAAAGCGCGTGGGAAGTCGGCTATGTCCAGGATCGCTATCCCAAGGTGCGCTTCGCCGCCACGCGGGAGCGTTAGGGAAAGCCCTTTCGCTCCGCTCTGGCGGATGGGGGGGGGCATCGCACGGCCGCCCCCGGATCGGCGCCGGGACGTGCTAGTCCTTCCAGCCCCAGTAGAGCTGCGCCGGGGGTACGTTCCACCATTCCATGTCATGGTCGATCCGCTCGAAATGCGGCGCGATGAAATCGCGGACCTTCGGGCTGAACTGATACACCAGGAACGCACCGCCGGGGCGCAGCACGCGCTGCGTCGCAGCGGCGATTCCCGGCCCCACGCCGGCGGGCAGCGTCGAGAAGGGAAGACCCGACAGCACGTAGTCGGCGGCCTCATGGCCGTGCTCGGCAACGATCCGCTCGACATCCGCCGCCGATCCATGGACCGCGACAAACCGCGAATCCGTGATCGTATGATCGAGATAGCGAATGAAATCGGCGTTGGTGTCGATCGCGATCAGCATCGCGTCAGGCGCCATCCGCTCCAGGATCGGGCGACAGAAGGTGCCGACGCCTGGCCCGTATTCGACGAACAGCTTGCAACGGCCCCAGTCGACCGGGCCGAGCATTTTCGCGATCAGGCGATCCGACGAGGGGATGATCGACCCCACCATCACCGGATGCTTCAGGAAACCGGAAAAGAACATCTGCCACGGACCGGGGACGCCGGCGGCTTTGCTGCGGCTGCGCCGCATGGCGTTGGTCGAGCTGGGCATGTGGAAAGATCGGACTCCTGAACCTTGGATCAGGTGACACTTTCGCGTCACCCGGATGACGAACGCCTTTCAGGCGCGGGGGTTGCCATAGCGGGGTTGCGTCGCGCCCCCAAGCGCCTAATCGAGGTTCCGGCACACGCGCATCATGGAACGGGAAGAACAGCGGCATGCGGCGGAGCTTCGATTCCACCTTCGCACTGATGTTCCTGGTGATGCTGACGATCGCGGCAGGCAATACCGCGCTGCAATCGGTGCTGCCCGCGCTTGGGCGGTCGCTGGGGGTGAAGGATTCGGCCGTCGCGGCGGCCTTTTCTGTGTCGGCGCTGCTGTGGGTGCTTGCCGCGCCATTCTGGGCCAGTCGTTCTGACCGGCACGGCCGGCGCGTGATGATCCTGCTGGGCATGGGTGGTTTCTGCATCAGCCTGTTGCTGTGCGGCACCTTCCTCGCGCTGGGGATCAACGGCGTCATCGGCGGGACCAGCGCGTTCCTGCTCTTCATCGCCGGGCGGCTGATCTACGGCTCCTTCGGTTCCGCCGCGCCACCGGCGGTACAGGCACTGGTGGCGGGGAATACCACGCAGGAGGAACGCACCCGCGCGCTGACGCTGCTCGCCTCCGCCTTTGGCCTGGGTACGATCCTCGGCCCGGCGATCGCGCCGTACCTGCTGCTCGGGCGGATCGGCGGGGTCGAGCTGGGGCTGTCCGGCCCGGCGTTCGTGTTCGCGCTGTTCGGGCTGGGCGTGTTCGTGACGGTGCGGCAGCAATTGCCCGACGATCGCGGGCTCCCCGCGGAGGCGCATGGTGCGGCCAACGCCTATCCCTCGATCGGCGGCCAGCCGTCGGGCGCCAGCGTGCGCGCCGCGGTCGCCCCCAAGGGCACCGGAATCCGCTACCGCGACCCGCGCATCCGCACCTGGATGCTGGCCGGGCTGGTCATGGGCCATGCGCAGGTGATGACCGGGCAGGCGATCGGCTTTCTGGTGATCGACCGCATGAACCTGCCCCCGGAACTGGCGCTCGAATCGACCGGGCTGGTGCTGATGATGGGCGCGGGCGCTGCCCTGCTGGCACAATGGGGATTGATCCCGCTGCTGAACCTGCGCCCGCGCGCGCTGGTGCTGGTCGGGTTGACGCTGGCGGCGGCGGGCACCGCGCTGACCGGGCTGGCGCCGTCGCTGTACGGGATCGCCACCGCCTATGCGCTCGCCAGCCTTGGCTTCGGCTTCACCCGCCCGGGCTTCACCGCCGGTTCCAGCCTCGCGGTGGGGGCGGACGCGCAGGGGGCAGTGGCGGGCAAGGTGACCAGCGTCAACGGCGCCAGTTTCGTACTGGGGCCGTCGATCGGGGTGGGGCTTTACGAAATCTGGCACCCACTCCCGTATCTGTCCGCTGGCGCGGCGTGCGTCGTGCTGTTCCTCTGGTGCCTGCGTGCCTTGCATGACGCGCCGGACACCGTGGCGGCCTATGACGATCCGGTGGTGTGAGCCGCCGGATTGACGACGTCGCCCCGGCGCGGGGCCGGGGCGATGGCCTGTGTCAGTCCGCGCCTTTCGGTCCACGCGGCGTGAGTTGGCCGGGCGCGATGAAGCCGATCGGCTGAATCGCATTCGCTTCCTGTTTCAGTCGCGCCGCCATCTGCTCATATTCGCGCTCCACTTCGGGTGTCACGCTGGCGCGGCTTTCCGCCAGCGCCTGTTCGAAATGCACCTGCCGCACCTCCTTCGATTCGAGCGACTCGCGTAGCGCGATCAGGCCCGCGCGGCGGACGACGTCTTCGAGATCCGCGCCGGTGAACCGATCGGCGCGATCGGCGATCCGATCGAGGTCGACATCGTCCGCCAGCGGCATCTTCTGCGTCTGGATCGACAGGATCCGCCGGCGCCCCTCCGCGCTCGGGACGGCGACATAGATCAATTCGTCGAACCGCCCCGGACGCAACAGGGCGGGATCGACGAGATTGGGCCGGTTGGTCGCGCCGATCACGACGACGGATTGCAACTCCTCCAGCCCGTCCATCTCCGCCAGGATCGTGTTGACGATCCGCTCGGTGACCTGCGGCTCGCCCAGCCCGCCGCCCCGCGCGGGCACCAGCGAATCGAGCTCGTCGATAAAGATCACCGTCGGCGCCACCTGCCGGGCGCGCTGGAACAGCCGCGTAATCTGCTGTTCGCTTTCCCCATACCATTTGCTCAGCAGATCGCTCGATTTGGTGGCAATGAAATTCGCCTGCGCCTCGCGCGCGACGGCCTTCGCCAGCAGCGTCTTGCCTGTGCCCGGCGGACCATAGAGCAGGAAGCCCTTGGCCGGACGGATGCCCAGCCGGCGGAAGGCGTCGGGATCCTTCAGCGGCAGTTCCACCCCTTCCTTCAGGCGCATCTGCGCATCGTCCAGCCCGCCGACGTCGCTCCACTTCGTGGTGGGCGCCTGCACCATCACTTCGCGCATCGCGCTTGGCTGAACGCGCTTGAGCGCCTCCATGAAATCCTCGCGCGTCACCGCCAGCGTGTCGAGCACCTCGGGCGGGATCGTGCGCTCCTCCAGGTTCAGCTTCGGCATGATCCGCCGCACTGCCTCGATCGCCGCCTCGCGGGTCAGCGCGGCCAGATCGGCCCCAACGAACCCGAAGGTGGTGCGCGCCAGTTCGCCCAGGTCGACACGATCGCCCAGCGGCATGCCACGCGTATGGATGCCCAGGATCTCGCGCCGCCCGCGCTCGTCCGGCACGCCGACGACGATCTCACGATCGAACCGGCCCGGCCGCCGCAGCGCCTCGTCGATCGCCTCGGGACGGTTGGTCGCCGCGATCACGACCAGATTGGCGCGCGCCTCCAGCCCGTCCATCAAGGTCAGCAATTGCGCCACCAGGCGCTTCTCCGCCTCGCCCGACACCTGCCCGCGCTTCGGCGCGATCGAATCGATCTCGTCGATGAACACGATCGAGGGCGCGTTCTTGCTCGCTTCCTCAAACACCTGCCGCAGTCGCTGTTCCGACTCGCCGTAAGCCGAGCCCATGATCTCCGGCCCGTTGATCAGAAAGAATTGCGCGTCGGACTCATTCGCCACCGCCCGTGCCAGCCGGGTCTTGCCGGTGCCCGGCGGACCATAGAGCAACAGCCCCTTCGGCGGATCGACCCCCAGCCGCTGGAACAGTTCGGGATAGCGCAGCGGCAGTTCGACCATCTCACGCAATTGATCGATCGTCGCGGCCATGCCGCCGATATCGTCATACGTCACATCCGCTCGGCGCGCCGCCTGCGGCTCCTCATATTCCGGGCGCAGCTCGATCTCGGTATGCTCGTCGATATGGACGACGCCCTTCGGATGGGCGGACACCACCAGCAGGCGGATTTCCTGCAACGCATAGGCCGGCGCGTTGACGTAACGCTCCATCCCCGGCGGCATATTCTGCACGCGTTGATGCCCGGCGGTGGCGACGATATCGCCAGCGCACAGCGGGCGGCCGAAGAACGTCCGCTTCAGCGCGTTGGTGGAGCCTTGCAGCCGCAGGTTCTGCTGCGCCGGGGCGAACACCACGCGCGTCGCCGCCTTGCTTTCGACCTTGCGCACCTCGACGAAATCGCCCGAGCCGACCCCGGCATTGGCCCGCTGCAGCCCGTCGATGCGCAGAAGCTCCAGCCCCTCGTCCTCGGCATAGGGGCCGACCGCGCGCGCCGGCGTGGTCTTCTTGCCGACGATCTCGATCACGTCGCCATCGGTGATGCCCATCGCCACCAGCACCGAGCGCGGCAGATGCGCGATACCGCGGCCACTGTCCTCGGGCCGCGCATTGGCGACCTGCAACTTGATCGCCCGTTCATCGGCGTCGGCCATGTCCATCCCTTTCGTCTCGGCTTCGCGGTCGAGCGCAGGAGATAGGACGAGGGTTCCCGATTGCGAGCCCCCCGGCGCCGCCCAACGGCTCGCGCCCGGACGCAAAAAAAGGCCGACCCCCGCAGGGATCGGCCGTGATAGTTTTTAGGAGAGGATGCCTGAAAGGCAGGGGTGATGTGCGCTGCGGCGCGGCAAATCACAAATGAGAAATTATCCATTGCGATTGCAAAATCTGCAACATTACTCCTATATTGCTTGCGTGCTGCTGGCCAAGTTGCATGATGCAGCGCACAACATATTGCTCGGATCCGCATGCGCCGCCTGCCGCCCCTGACTGCGATCGAAGCCTTTGTCGCGGTGGCGCGGCTGGGATCGATCAAGGCCGCGGCGCAGGAACTGGCGCTGTCCGCTCCAGCGCTCAGCCGCCGCATCCAGACATTGGAACGCTTCCTGGCGCGCCCGCTGTTCGATCGCCGTCATCAGGCGATGGTGCCGAATGCCGATGGCGAGCGGCTGCTGGCGGCGATCGCACCAGCACTCGATGGTCTGTCGGACGCGATCGAGACGATGACCAGCGGCACCGACGTACTACGGCTGCGGCTGGGTGTGCTGCCGCTGTTCGCGTCGCAGCGGCTGTTCCCGCGGCTGGCGGACCTGCGCGCGCAACATCCCGAACTGCATCTCGACATCGACACCGCCACCAACGCGCTGGGGCGGCTGGGCGAAGGGCTGGACGCGGTGATCGTGCTGGCGCGCGAGGTGGATCCGACGCTGTATGCCGAGCGTCTCGATCGCAACAGGGTCTATCCGATCGCGGCGCGGCGGCTGGTCGAGGGCGTGCCGCCGATCCAGCGGCCCGAGCAGCTCGAACAACATACCGTCCTGTTGCATCGTGAGATGATCGATACCTTCGCGGCGTGGCGGCATGCCGCTGGCCTCCCCGCGATCGAGCCCGCCGCGGTCGACTATTTCGATTCGGGCGCGCTGATGCTGGAGGCGGCGGCGCAGGGACTGGGGGTGGCGTTCATGCACGAAAGCCATTTCCACGACGCCAATGACCCGCGCCTGGTGCGACTGTTCGATATCGAGGTGACCAGCCCGTACAGCTATTGGTTCGCCTGCCGCCCCCGCGCCCTGCAGACCAAGCCGGTGCGCCTGTTCCGCGACTGGCTGATCCGCACGCTGCGCGAGGCGTAGCGCACCCCGTCAGAACGCCCCGATCCGGTGGCCGCTTCTTGCTGGCCGACCGGCAGGCACCCGAGGCTTCGGAACGATCGCGTGCAGACGACACGTGCCCCGCCGCCGCCGCCTTCAGCGCGGGGCGGCGGCGGGGAGCGCGTTACGACGCCTTCATCGTGACGATCTTGCCCGGATTCGCGGGCGGCTCGCCCTTGGGCAGCGCGTCGATCAGGTCCATGCCGTCGGTCACTTCGCCCCACACGGTATATTGGCCGTCGAGGAAGCGCGCATCATCGAAGCAGATGAAGAACTGGCTGTTCGCCGAATTCGGATCCATCGTGCGCGCCATCGAACAGGTGCCGCGGACGTGCGGCTCCTTGCTGAACTCCTGCTTCAGGTTGGGCTTGTCGGAGCCGTGCATGCCGGTGCCGGTGGGATCGCCGCCCTGCGCCATGAAGCCGGGGATGACGCGGTGGAAGACGACGCCGTCGTAAAAGCCGTCGTTGGCCAGCTCCGCGATGCGGTTGACGTGTTCGGGCGCCAGATCGGGGCGCAGCTTGATCGTGACGTCGCCGCCCTCCCCGTTATGGGAGTCGAGCGTCATGACGAGCGTGGAATAGGTGTCGGCCATGGGAATCCTTCTCGGTGGGATGCGCGGGCACGTAGTGATCGCGGGCGCGGCTGGCAAATCCCGAACACGCGCGCTAGGGCCGGCGCAGCGCAGGACCAAGGGAGGCGGCAGATGAGCGACACCGGGCTTCCCGAAGCGATGACGGCCGAAGACGATACCCGGCTGGACGAGGACGACCGTCTGAAACCCGAATTCGTCGATGCGGTGCTCGACGCGGTCGAGGAGGGCGATTCCGAGGCGGCCCGCGCCCTGGTCGAACCGCTCCACCCCGCCGATATCGCGGATCTGTTCGAACTGACGCCCGAGGAGCGCCGCAAGGATCTCGCCGCCGCGATCGCCGATCTGGTCGACGCGGACGTGTTCGCGGAAATGAACGACTATGTCCGCGAGGCGCTGATCGACGCGCTCGACGCGCGACAGGTCGCGGATATCGCCAGCGAACTCGATACCGACGATGCGGTCGCGATCATCGAGGACATGGAGCCGGAGGACCAGCGCGAGGTTCTGCGCGCGATGGAGCCCGACGATCGCGCCGCGATCGAGGAGGCGCTGTCCTACCCGGAGGAGTCCGCCGGCCGCCTGATGCAGCGCGACCTGGTCGCGGTGCCCGAACATTGGACCGTGGGCGACGTACTCGACTATCTGCGCAGCCATGACGAGCTGACGACCGATTTCTGGGAAATCTTCGTGGTCGATCCGGCGCATCGCCCGATCGGCACGTGCGCGCTCAGCTGGATCCTGCGCACCCCGCGATCGATCGCGATGGGCGACGTGATGCAGCGCGAGCAGACGCTGATTCCGGTCGACATGGATCAGGAAGAGGTGGCGCTGCGCTTCCAGAAATATGCGCTCATCTCCGCCGCGGTGGTCGATGCGTCCGGCCGGCTGGTCGGCATGATCACCGTCGACGACGTCGTCCATATCATCCAGGAAGAGGCGGGCGAGGACGCGCTGCGGCTGGCGGGCGCGGGCGATGGCGACATCAACGAGCCGATCGCGGTAACGGTGCGCACGCGCGTCGCGTGGCTGATCGTCAATCTCGGCGCGACGATGCTGTCCGCCTCCGTGGTCGGGCTGTTTCAGGGCGAGATCGCGCGCTTCGCGCTGCTGGCGGCGCTGATGCCGATCGTCTCCGCGCTGGGCGGCAATGCGGGGACGCAGACGCTGGCCGTGATGGTGCGCGCTATCGCCACCAACCAGCTGACCAGTTCGAACACCGTGCGCATGCTGTTCCGCGAATTCCGGGTGGCATTGTGCAACGGCGCGGCGCTGGGCGCGGTCGGCGCGATCGGCAGCTACGTGCTGCTCGGCAACGGGCAATTGTCGCTCGTCTTCGCGCTGGCGATGATGATCAACAGCGTGGTCGCCGGGCTGGTGGGGGTGATCGTGCCCGTCGCGCTCGACAAGGCGAGTATCGATCCCGCGGTATCCTCGGCGGTGTTCGTCACCACCGCGACCGATGTGATGGGCTTCCTGTCGTTCCTCGGCCTCGCCTCCTTGTGGGGGCTGAGCGGCTAACCCACATCGGCGTTCCATGTCGCCCCTCCCCACGCCGCCCGAAACCCCGCCGCTTCATCTCACCAAGGTGGCGTTCGGTGCCGCGAGCATCGATCTGCTGGCGGAGCGCCTCGCCGCCCGTGCCGCCGTCGGCCCGCTGTTCCTGACCACCCGCTACCTGCCGAAACGGCATGCGGAGATCGCCGGGCAGGGGTCGCTGTTCTGGATCATCAAGCACATGCTGGTGGCGCGCTCTCCGATCCTCGCGTTCGGTGAGGCGGACGGGGGCCGGGTCGCGATCCATCTCGATCCAGCACTGCGACTGGTACAGGCGCGGCCGAAGCGCGCGCATCAGGGCTGGCGCTACCTCGAAGGGGCCGAGGCGCCGTTGGACCTTGGCGGCGCGACCTCCGACGGCCTGGCCACGATGCCGCCCGCGCTGATCGGCAAACTGAGCGATCTGGCGCTGATCTGATCCGGGGTGGCGATGGACGGACGACGTCGCGCCGCCCTAGCCCTTTTTCTCCAGCGCCGCCTTCAACCCTGCCAGCCCGCCGAACGGCCCCGCCTCCTCCTCGCTGATCACACCGGCGGCCTTCAGCGTCTCGGCGGCGCGCGGGCTGCGCGGGAAGGGATCGAGCGCCAGCGCCATCGTCTCCGCCGCCGCCTCGCCCAGATCGATTCCGCCGCCCTCGATCTCGATCGTGTCGAGGGCGCCCGCGTCCAGCTCGATCTCTTCCTCCGTCGTCGCCGGTGCGACGAAACGCAGCGCCACTTCCTCGTCGACCACGGCGGCCAGGGGATCGCCGGTGACCGAGCACGCCTGCACCACCGCCGCCCGTACCGAGCCGCGCGCGATGATCCCGCCCGCCTCGCGGTGGAGCATGAAATCGCCCTCCAGCCGGTCGATCGCGATCAGGCCGAAACGTCGCGCCAGCGCCGAGCGTTCATTCTCCTCCGCGGTGACGAGGACGCGCCGTTCCTCTCCCCCGATCGTATCAAGCCGTTCCACCCGCGAGAATTCCGGTGTCATGGCAGCACCCCCTGCATCAGGGTATCGATATCGAGCGTATCGAGCCGCCGGCGCAGCGACACCAGCCCGTCGCGCACATGCGCCACCGCCAGAGGATCGGGCGCGGCGCCGCGATACAGGTTGCGCACCAGCGATTCGTCAAGGCCGGCCCCCGACGGATCCGCCGCCAGCCCGTCGCGATAGACGCCCAGCCGCCCGCCCAACATGCCCATCATGCGGCCGACATGCTTGCCGACGACCATGTCGCCGAAGCCGATCTGACGCACCTGCGCGTCCATATCGTCGATGAACCGCTCGGTCAGTTGCGCGGTCGGCGTGGCCCCCGCCGGATCACCCTCCAGCCGCAACAGCACCATCGCCAGCACCGCGGCGACCATGTCGAAACGGCCGTCCAGCGTATCGGGAACCTGCCCGTCGAGATACCAATGCGGCGCCCGCGCGCGCGCCACCACCGCGTCGTACAACGGCAGCGCGGCGGTGCGATCGCGCGTTCCGAACAATTGCTTCAGCCAGCCCACGCCATCTTCCCGTCGCGCGGCACCCGCGCGCATGCTTGTGTCGTCGTCATCCGCGGCATATTGAGGCAGGCGGTCGCAAAGTCCATGCGCGCGTGCATGCCGGCGTGCGGCCGATCGCCAGTTGAGCGGAGTATCGATGCGCCCCCTTCTCATTCTGTCGCTTCTGGTCGGCGTGACGGCCGCCGGTTGCGCCCCGCTCCGCTCGCACCAGGGCTATATCGTCGACGCCGATCTGGTGAACTCGGTCCAGCCGGGAATCGACAATCGGCAATCGGTGCTGGCGACGCTGGGCACCCCCAGCTTCACCAGCCAGTTCAACCAGGGCGACTGGTATTATATCGCGCGCGACAGCCGCAATTACGCCTACAATCTGCCGCGCGTGCGGGAGCAATTGACGCTGCAGATCAGCTTCGACCAGGCCGGCAACGTCAGCGCGGTGCGCAAGTCGGGGATCGAACAGATCGCCAACGTCACGCCGTATGGCAAGACGACGCCGACGCTGGGACGCGAACGCGGCTTCTTCCAGAGCCTGTTCGGCAATATCGGCACGGTCGGTGCCCCCGGCGCTACCGGTGGCGCTGGCGGCCCCAACGGCTCGGGTCGCCCGTAAACGCGCGTCGCGCGCTACCTTTCGTTTCGCTGACGTCGTCATTCCCGCGCGGTTCAGGCCGCTAGCGGTAGCGGATGTGCCGGGCCGGACGGGCCCGCCACGACCGGGGCGACCCGAAACGAAAGGTGCACGTGATGGGTAGGATCATGACCGCGGCGCTGCTCGCCGCGACGCTGTTGCCGAGTGCCGCGGTCGCGCAGTCGCGCGGCGATCTGTATCGCGACCGACAGGAGATCCGGGAGGAACAGCGCGATCTGGACCGTGCCTATGCGCGCGGCGACTGGCGCGACGTTCGGCATCAACGCGCGGATCTGCGCGATGCGCGCCGCGACTATCGCGACGATCTGCGCGACCGCCGCGCATGGCACCGCGACGATTGGCGTTCGTGGCGCGACGGCCACCGCACCTTGTACGGGCGGGGCGGATGGCGTGCGCCGTTCCGTTACCAGGCGTTCCGCCCCGGCGTGCCGATCGCGGCGCCTTTCTATGGCCCGCGGTATATTATCGCCGATCCGGGTGTCTATCATTTGCCGGCCGCGCCCCGCTACGCCCGCTGGGTGCGCCATTACGACGACGTCTTGCTGGTCGATCAGCGCCGCGGCGTCGTGATCGACGTGATACGCAACTTCTACTGGTGATCCACCCGGTTAGGCCGCGCCGCCACCACGCGCGACGCGGCCAGTACCGGCTTGGGGTCGGCACCGGTCCCGAAAGGGGAAGGGGGACCGGGGCGGTGAACGCGCAAAAGGGTTAATGGTTCGTGCCCGCGCCGGGCAATCGCGTATTGCGTCGTGGTGTTGCGAAATAGTCACGGCGCTCGCCATGATCGGCGACATGGTGCTCCTGCTCGACGTTCTGGCCGGGGAAGTGGCGTTGTTCGCGGCGGTGATGATGCTGGTCGGCGGCATCGACGACCTGCTCGTGGATGCGCTGTTGTGGCAATGCGGCGACGCTTTCCGCCCGCTATCGACCCTGCCGGCGGCGCCCCCGCTACGCTATGCCGTCTTCGTGCCCGCGTGGCACGAAGCGGCGGTGATCGGGGCGATGCTGGAGGCGGCGGCAAGCTCTTACGATCTCGCGCGGCTGCGCCTGTACGTCGGATGCTATCCCAACGATCCGGCGACGCTGGACGCGGTGCGCACGATCATCCCGCGATCCCCCGCGGTGCGGATCGTCGTCGGCGATCGGCTCGGCCCCACCAACAAGGCGGATTGCCTCGTCACATTGTGGCACGCCATGCGCGCTGATGAGGCCGCCGGGCATGCGCGATACGATGCGGTGATCCTGCACGATGCGGAGGACTGCATCGATCCGGCCGAACTGTCCGTCTTCGATCATCATCTGCGCCACGCCGCGGCGGTGCAATTGCCGGTCGTTCCCCTGATCGAGCCGCGGCGCCACTGGGTATCCGGGGGCTATGCCGATGAATTCGCCGAAGCGCATATGCGAACGCTGGTCGTGCGCCAGGCGCTGGGCGCATCGCTGCCCCTTGCCGGGGTGGGCTGCGCGCTGCGCCGCGACGTGCTGGAACGGATCGCCGCGGGCGATGGCGAGCCGTTCGACGCCAGCAGCCTGACCGAGGACTACGAATTGGGGCTGCGGATCGGCGCGCTCGGCTACCCGGTGACGTTCGTCCGCTGGTGCAACGCGCAGGGATCGCTGATCGCGACCAGCGCCTATTTTCCAGAACGCTTCGGGGCATCGGTGCGGCAGCGATCGCGCTGGATCGCGGGGATTGCGCTGGCCGGATGGGATCGTACCGGCTGGGGACGCCGGCATGCCGCCGAACGATGGATGCGCATGCGCGATCGGCGCGGGCCGTTGGCGGCCCTGGTCATCGCGCTCGCCTATGCGGCGCTGCTGCTGCGGTCGCTGTCGTGGCTGGCGCATCGGCTGCACGGCGACTGGCCACCCGCCGTGCCGTCGGCGGTCTTCGCCCTGTCGATCGCGAACCTGCTGCTGCTGTCCTGGCGCATCACGATACGTGTTCGTTGCACCGCCGCGCTCCACGGCCGGCGTGAAGGGTTGCGATCGATTCCGCGGCTGTTCGTCGGCAATGCGCTTCTGATCGCCGCCGTGGCGACCGCGATGCGCGAATATGTCCGAAGCCTTGTCACCGGCCGACCGCTCCGCTGGGACAAGACCGAGCATCGCTTCCCGGGCGTCGACTGCGGCACGCGGTGAAAGGAAGGCCCCTGCTCTTTCTCGCGACGATCGTCGTCGGCTGGGCCGGGTTGCGCTGGTGGTGGCTGGGGACGACATCCACCGCCGGAAGGCCCTCCGTGGCGGCGGTGCGCCAGCCCTCCGGCGTGGAGCCGCCGCCGCCGATCCTGCGCGTCGCCACCGCGCCGTCCGCAACGAAGCCCGGCGCGATGCCACGATCGTCGCGCTGGCCGCGATCCCGGTCCGCCTCCGAAGGCCGCTCGCGCATCTGGTCAGGCCGTATCGAAAGCGTCCCCGCGCTGGCCGCGGCATCGCCGTCTGGCGATGGCGATGGGGATGGCAATCCCGCCTCCCCTTCACCGGAAGCCGCACCGCCGCCGCCAGCGCGGATGGCGACGAGGATCGACGGTGCGCCAGAACCGCGCTGGACGGGCAGCATCTGGTCGATCTGGCGCGAGGGCGGTGCCACGCTCCAGGCGCCCCAGCTGGGCGGCAGCCAGATCGGCGCGCGGCTGGCCTATGCCATCGATCCGGCCCGGCATCTGGCCGTGGCGGGGCGGGTTGCGGCGGCGGTGTGGCCAGCGCAACAGGATGCCGCCGTGGCGCTGGAATGGTCGCCACCGGGGCTGCCCGTCCGGCTGGTGGCGGAGCGCCGGATCGGCGTGACGAACAGCATCGGCGGTTGGGGAATCGGTGCCGTCGCCGGTGTCTACCGCCGGCCCGCCCCCTTCGGTACGCAGATCGACGGCTATGCGCAGGCCGGGGCGATCGCACGGCGTGGCGGCACGGAGGGCTATGCGGATGGCGCGATCCGCGTGACGCACCCGTTGCGGATCGCGCGCGCGGCGGAGGCCCGGGTCGGCTGGGGCCTATGGGGCGCGGCGCAACGCGGCGCCGCCCGGTTCGATACCGGGCCCGGCGTCACCGCCGCGCTGCCCCTGGCCGGCCGGAAGATTCGCGTCGCGCTCGACTGGCGCGAGCAACTGGCCGGCAACGCCCGGCCGTCGAGTGGGCCGACGTTGTCGATCGGCACCGACTTCTGATGGCGCAGCGCGATCGAACCCGCTAGCGAGGGCGCGCCATGGACATCTATCTGCCGATCGCGAACCTGTCGGTGAACGCGCTCGTGATGATCGCGCTGGGCGCGGGCGTCGGGCTGCTGTCGGGAATGTTCGGCGTCGGCGGCGGATTCCTGACGACCCCGCTGCTGATCGTCTACGGCATCCCGCCCACCGTCGCCGCCGCCTCCGCCGCGACGCAGGTGACCGGCGCAAGCGTATCGGGCGTGTTCGCGCATTTCCGTCGTGGCGGCGTCGACGTGCGGATGGGGACGGTGCTGGTGATCGGCGGCGTGCTGGGGTCGCTGTTCGGGGCGTGGCTGTTCCGTTTGCTGCAACAATCGGGGCAGATCGATACGGCGATCGCGATCACCTATGTGCTGCTGCTCGGCACGATCGGCGGGCTGATGCTGCGCGAGGCGATCGTCGCGATCCTGATCGCGCGCGGCCGCCGCCCCGCCGCACCGCGCCGCCGGCGGCACCACCCGCTGGTCGCCTCCCTGCCGTTCCGGATGCGCTTCTATGGCTCGGGCCTGTACATCTCGCCGCTCGCACCGCTGCTGCTGGGGTTCGCGACCGGCATCCTGACGATCCTGTTGGGGATCGGCGGCGGGTTCGTGCTGGTGCCAGCGATGATCTATCTGCTGGGCATGTCGACCGCGGTGGTGGTCGGCACCAGCCTGTTCCAGATCCTGTTCGTCACCGCCGCCGCGACGATGGTGCATGCGACCACCACCAAGGCGGTCGATATCGTGCTGGCAGCGCTGTTGCTGATCGGCTCGGTCGTCGGCGCGCAGGTGGGCGCACGCTTCGCCGCGAAGGCGAGGCCCGAATATCTGCGACTGGCGCTCGCGTTGATGGTGCTGGCGGTGGCGTTCCGCATCGGCCTGGGGCTCGGCTGGCGGCCCGATGAACTTTATACGGTCGATCTTTCGTGAGGCGTGCGTTCCCGGTGTCCGCGCTGGCGCTGGCGGCGCCGCTGCTGACCGCGCAGGCCAAGCCGGTGCTGGTGCCGGATGTCTCGCAACGCAATATCGAAATCGCGTACAGCTTCACCGGCGCGGAATTGCTGCTGTTCGGGGCGATCCTGTATCCCGGCGGCCGCGTGCCGGAAGGTACGGCCCGCACCGACGTCGTGATCGTCGTGAAGGGCCCGACCCAGTCGATCGTGATCCGCGAAAAGGAGAAGGTGGCGGGCATCTGGGTCAATGCCGGCCGGCTGCGCTATCGCTCCGCGCCGTCCTTCTACGCGGTCGCTTCCTCGCGCCCGATCGAGCAATTGGTCGATGCGCGCACCCGGGCGATCTACGAACTGGGGCTCGACAGCCTGCAACTGTCGCCCGCCTCGCCCGCGCCCTCCGATGTGCAGGATCGCTTTACGCGCGGACTGGTCGAGCAGCGCCGTCGCAACGGCCTGTTCTACGAGGCCCCGCGCGCGGTGGAGATCACGGACGACGTGCTGTACCGCGCGCGCATCGCCATCCCGGCGCGCGTTCCGGTCGGGCGGTTCACGGCCGAAACCTTCCTGATCCGCGACGGACGTGTGCTCGCGGCCGCCACGCGCGAGATCGACATCCGCAAATCCGGCTTCGAACGCTTCGTCGCCCAGGCGGCGGATCGTCATGCGATCCTGTACGGTATGGTCGCGGTCGCGCTGTCGGTCGCGCTGGGATGGGGAGCGGGGCGGTTCGCCGCACGCGGCTAGCCCACACACCTACCTCCATTCTTCCTTTACCCGTGGCTGCTACGCATCGTCGATCCGCATTCGGCGAAAGCGTCCCAATGAATGATATGAGCGAGCCCAGTTCCTTTTCGATCCCCGCGCCGGCCGCGCCGCATGCGCCGATCGGCTATGTCAGCGAGATCACCGGGGCCCATAGCGAGGTGGTATTCGAGGTGGCGGCGCTGACGTCGCTGGCGCAGGACGAGGATCCGATCGTCGCCGCCGCCGGGCAGGTCGGCGGACAGGTAAAGGTGCGCATCGGCTCATCGTGGCTGATCGCCAGCGTCCGCTCGCTGCGCCTGGCGGGGTCGAGCATCGACCGGATCATCGCCTCGATCGACTTCCTGGGCGAAGGGCTGGAGGAGCGGTTGACGGGCCGGCTGTACAATTTCCGTCGCGGCGTGACGCGCTATCCGATGCCCGGCGACGAGGTTTTCCCCGTCACCGACGAGGATCTGAAGCAGGTGCACGCCGCCACCGATCGCAAGATGATCGAGATCGGCCATGTCCACCCGACCCGCGATGTGCGCGCGGCGCTGCTGGTCGATCCGCTGCTGGGCAAGCATTTCGCGCTGCTGGGTTCCACCGGCACCGGCAAGTCGACCGCCGCCGCGCTGATCCTGCATCGCATCTGTCAGATGGCGCCGCAGGGCCATATCGTGATGATCGATCCGCACGGCGAATATGGCGCCGCCTTCGGCACCACCGGCGCGCTGTTCGACGTATCGAACCTGCAGATGCCGTACTGGCTGATGAATTTCGAGGAGCATTGCGAGGTATTCCTCACCTCGACCGGCGCCGAGCGGCAGGTGGATGCCGACATCCTCGCCAAATGCCTGCTGGCCGCGCGCGCCAAGAACCGCCTGGGGCAGGAGATCCCGAAGCTGACCGTCGACGCGCCGATCCCCTATCTGCTCAGCGACCTGTCGCAGATCCTGCAGCAGGAAATGGGCAAGATGGACCGCGCCGGCGATACCGCGCCCTATCTGCGCCTGAAGAACAAGATCGACGAGGTAAAGGGCGATCCGCGCTTCAGCTTCATGTTCTCGGGCATGCTGGTGGCGGACACGATGCAGTCGTTCATCGCGCGGCTGTTCCGCCTGCCGGGCGACGGACGCCCGATCTCGATCATCGACGTATCGGGCGTGCCGAGCGAGATCACCTCGGTGGTGGTCGCGATGCTCAGCCGGATGGTCTTCGATTTCGCGCTGTGGTCACGCAACGAACCGCAGCATCCCATCCTGCTCGTCTGCGAGGAGGCGCACCGCTACATCCCGTCGGACCGGGAAACGCCAACATCGGTCGCGCGCATCCTCGGCCGGATCGCGAAGGAGGGCCGCAAATACGGCGTTTCGCTGGGGCTGATCACGCAGCGCCCGTCCGATCTGGCGGAGGGCGTGCTGTCGCAATGCGGCACGATCATCGCGATGCGCCTCAACAACGATCGCGACCAGGCGTTCGTCCGCGCCGCCATGCCGGAGGGCGCGCGAGGCTTCCTCGATACGCTGCCCGCGCTGCGTAATCGCGAGTGCATCGTCTGCGGCGAAGGTGTCGCGATCCCGATCCGCGTTTCCTTCGACACGCTGGAGGAGGACAAGCGGCCGGCCTCCGCCGATCCGATGTTTTCGCAATTGTGGCGCGATACCGGCGACGAAGACGGTATCATCGCCCGCACCGTGCAGCGCTGGCGGGCGCAGGGGCGCTAACCCCGCCCCTTTCCCGCTTCGGGCGCGGCGACGCGCACCGGGGCTACCGCGCGGGCGTCGACGTCAGTCGCGCGATCTTCGCGCGCATCGCCCGCAGCGTGTCGCCCGACAGCGTCTGCACACTGCTCATCGCGATCGAGCGCGGGTTGACCGGCCGGCCGTTGCGCCACACCTCCCAATGCAGGTGCGGCCCGGTCGAGATGCCGGTCGACCCGACATAGCCGATCACCTGCCCGCGCCGCACACGCGCGCCGGGGCTGACCGCGATGCGGCTCATATGGCCGTAGCCGGTCGCCAACCCGCCGGCATGCGCCAGCTTGACGAAATTGCCGTAGCCGCCCGAGCGGCCGGCGAACTGCACCACCCCGTCGATCGCGGCATAGATCGGGCTGCCATAAGGCGCACCGATATCCATGCCCTTGTGCATCCGCATGAAGCCCAGCAGCGGATGCATGCGCATGCCGAACGTCGAGGTGACGCGCCCGGCGACGGGCATGCCCATCGCGCCCTGCCGCTCATATTGGCCGTTGGCGTCCCAGAAGGTGCCGCCGCTGCCCTGCTGGTCGCCCCAGCGCACCAGTTGCAGCCGGCGGCCGTCATGTTCCAGCCCGGCATATTGCAGCTGCCCGACTTCGATCTCGCCGGTCGCGGCGCGGGCCTGATCGGCGACGATGTCGAACGTGTCCGCCGCCGTGACGTCGCCGATCGACATGCGCCCGGCGAGCGCCTTGATATAGGCTTCGACCACGCGCGCGGGCACGCCGGCCGCGCGCGCCGAGCGATACAGGCTGGGCCCCACCAGCCCGCGCACGCGCATCGGGGTGCGATCGATCGCGATCGGCTGACGCTGCATCGCCAGCGCACCCGCCGCTTCTCGCGCGATCGTCAGGTTGAGGTCGAATGCCGCGCGGAAGGCGAGCCGTTCGAGCGGGCGTGGCTGGAACCGTGTCGGGCGACGGCCCAGCGTCAGCGACAGGACCGTGCCGGGACGCAGTTCGTCCGCCTTCACCGCCCCGCCGACCATCTCCGCGACCCGCGCCGCCTCGTCGCCGCCCACGCCCGCGCGTTGCAGCGCGTTGCGCAGGTTATCGCCCGCCGCCAGCGCGGCGGTCAGTTCGATCTGCGGGCGTTCGGGGGTTTCGGCAAGCGGACGCACCAGCGCCCCCGCCGCCATCCGGCGTCCCGTGGTGGCGCCCAGTGCCAGCGGCGCGATCGACTGGGTGCGGGTTTCCTCGAAGGCGGCGCCGCTGACCGGCGGCGCGGTATAGCCGAGGATCGGGCGCCAGCCCGGCGACAGCGCCCATGCCCCCCAGCACAGGGCGGTGCAGGTGATGAGCCCGCGCCACCAGTCGCGGGTGCCAATACGCTGACCGAGATCAGGCACCCAATCGGTGTGCGCCGCCGCGACGCGCAGGCGATCGACCAGAGACCGATCGGCCAGAGGCACGAGGTGCCGGCCCAGCGAACGCGATCCCGCGCCGCCCGCCCATTCCAATCCTTGTTGCTCGCGCAGGAACACGCCGGCGTCAGCCCTTTTCCAGCATCGACGCCGAATTACCCCCCGGCGCATCGAGGTGGGCAGCACTGTGGACGCAAGTAACTAAAGTCAAATTAACCGGGCGTCCCCCGAATCCACGGCACGTCAGGGCGGTCGGCTTCTGCGGCGAAACGAACCGGCGATGCGCTCATCGACTGCCCGGCGTTGTATTGTCAGCCGCGCGACCCGATGTATCGTCGCGTCATGATGCGTATCGATCGACCCCGCGTCACCGCGGTACTGGGGCCGACCAACACCGGCAAGACGCACCTCGCGATCGAGCGGATGTGTGCGCATTCCAGCGGCATGATCGGTTTCCCGCTACGGTTGCTGGCGCGCGAGGTGTACGACCGGGTGGTCGCCATCAAGGGCGTCGAGCGCGTCGCGCTGATCACCGGCGAGGAGCGGATCGTGCCGCCCGACGCGCGCTGGTTCCTGTGCACCGCCGAGAGCCTGCCGCTGCAGCGCGACGTCGCGTTCGTCGCGCTGGACGAGGCGCAGCTCGGCGCCGATCGCGAGCGCGGCCATGTGTTCACCGATCGCATCTTGCGCGCGCGGGGACGCGAGGAGACGATGATCCTCGGCGCCGAATCGCTGCGCCCGGTGCTGCGCGCGCTGGTGCCGGATATCGAGATCGTCGAGCGGCCGCGTTTCTCGACGCTCACTTATGCCGGCGCGAAGAAGCTGTCGCGGCTGCCCCGCCGCGCCGCGATCGTCGCCTTCTCCGCCGAGGAAGTCTATGCCACCGCCGAAATGCTGCGCCGGCTGCGCGGCGGCGCGGCGGTGGTGATGGGGGCGCTGTCGCCGCGCACACGCAACGCGCAGGTGGCGATGTTTCAGGCCGGCGAGGTCGACTATCTGGTGGCGACCGACGCGATCGGCATGGGGCTGAACCTCGATGTCGGTCATGTCGCCTTTGCCGGCCTGACGAAATTCGACGGCCAGCAGCGCCGTCGCCTGACGGTGGCGGAGATGGCGCAGATCGCCGGTCGCGCGGGGCGGCACCAGCGCGACGGCACGTTCGGCGGGCTGACGGCGGAGGGCCCCGATGCCTTCGAACCCGAAGAAGTGGCCGCGATCGAGGCGCATCGCTTCCCGCGGCTCGACTGGCTGTACTGGCGCGACGGCGAGCCGGACCTGTCGAGCGTCGAGGCACTGATCGCCAGCCTGACGCGCCGACCGGATCACGAACGCTTGCGCGCCGCGCCCGAAGCGACCGACCTGAAGGTGCTCAAGCGGCTCGCTGAGGAACCCGGCGTGCGCGATCGCGTGCGCGGCGGGCAGGTCGCGCGACTGTGGGCCGCCTGCGGCATCCCGGATTTCGCCAAACTGGGGATCGATCCGCACGCGCGCTTCATCAGCCGGGTGTTCGGTTATCTGTCGCAAGGCTATATTCCGCACCAATGGTTCGCCGATGAGGTGGCGCGGCTCGATCGGATCGAGGGCGATGTCGAAACGATCGCGGGGCGGATCGCCGCGATCCGTAGCTGGGCCTATATAGCGCAGCGGCCGGACTGGCTGCAGGATCCGCCCCATTGGGCAGCACGCACGCTGGAGATCGAGGAGCGGTTATCCGACGCGCTCCACGCCGGGCTGACGCAGCGGTTCGTCGACAAGCGCACCACCGCGCTCGCCAGGAAGATCGGCGGCGGGGTCGGCGCGCTGCCGGTCGAGATCGATGCGCAGGGTGAGGTGACGATCGATACGCATGCGATCGGTCGGCTCGACGGGTTTCGCTTCGTCGTCGCCCCCGACGCGCGCGCGTCGGACAAGCGACTGTTGCTCGCCACTGCCGAAAAGCGGCTGGCGGGCGAGCGCCGCCGCCGGGCGACGGCGCTGGTGGCGCGCGACGATGGCGACTTTGCGCTCGATCACGACGGGCAGGTCAGCGCGGACGGGCTGATCGTGGCGCGACTGGCGCGTGGCCCGTCTCTGGGGCGACCCCATGTCGTGCTGGATCCGGCGCTCGAATGCCTCGATCCTGACATGCGCGACGCGGTCGCGGCGCGGTTGAAGACGTGGCTGCGGGCAGCGATGGCGCGGATGCTGCCGAGTGTCGTCGCGCTGTCGGACGCGGCACGGCACAAGGAGGCCGGTTCCGCGCTGCGCAGCGTCGCGGCGGCGCTGGAGGCGGGGGCGGGCTTTACCGAACGATTGCCGTTGCGCGACGCGCTCGCCGCGCTGACCCCCGAAAACCGGCGCTGGCTGCGGCAGCAGGGGGTGACGATCGGCGCGCTCGACCTGTACGACGCCCGGCTGCTGAAACCCGCCGCGCAGCACTGGCGCCGGGCCCTGCTGATCGCGGCGGAACGGCCCGCGCCTGCCGCGCCGCCGCCCGGGGCGACCACCCTGCCACGCAATGCCCCCGGGGCGGTGCCGGCGATGGGCTTCCGCGCGCTGGGCACCCAGGCGGTGCGGATCGATCTGGTCGAGCGGATCGCGCGCGGCGCGCACGAAGCACGCGACCCGGCGAGCCTGCGCGCAGCCTTCGCGCCCGATCCGGCGCTGGCGGTGTCGATGGGGCTGGAGCCCGGAACGATCGCACGGCTGATGGCGGAACTCGGCTTCCGCCCGGTGGGCGCCGGCGACGGCCCGACGCGCTACGTGTGGCGGGGGCGGCCGCGGGCACGCCGCAGCCCGCCCGCGCCGACCAACGCGTTTGCCGCGCTGGCGGACTGGGGGCGCGGTTGAGCCGCCCCGCACCGGCGCAGGGGCCCGTCGCCGGATCGATGCGGCTCGACATTTTCTTATGGTATGTGCGCCTCGCCAAGTCGCGCAGCGCCGCGCAGTCGATCGCGTGCGACGGACGGCTACGGATCGACGGGCGCCCGATCGACCGTTCGCATGCGCCGGTACGCATCGGCAATATCCTGACCTTCGCGCAGGCCGGGCAGGTGCGCGTGCTGCGTGTCGAGGCGCTGCCGCGCCGTCGCGGGCCCGCCGCGGAGGCGCTGGCCTGCTATCAGGAATTGCTGCCCGGCGATGCTGCAAACGTCTCGCATCAAAACGCGGAACGTTGACGCGGACGCCTGCTGGCGCAAAAGCAGGCCGGAGAACACGAAGGAACCCGTGCCCATGACCTACGTCGTCACCGATGCCTGCATCCGCTGCAAGTACATGGACTGCGTGGAGGTCTGTCCGGTCGATTGCTTCTACGAAGGCGAGACGATGCTGGTCATCAACCCGTCCGAATGCATCGACTGCGGCGTGTGTGAGCCGGAATGCCCGGCCGAGGCGATCCTGCCCGATACCGAGAACGGGCTGGAACAGTGGTTGGAGCTGAACAACACCTTCTCCGCGCAATGGCCCAATGTCACGCGCAAGGCGGATCAGACCCCCGACGACGCCGACGATCACAAGGGCGAGGAAGGCAAGTACGATAAATATTTCACCCCCGAGCCGGGCAAGGGCGACTGATCCGCGATCCTGCCCCCACGGGTGTGGCAGCATGAACTCGATCGACCGCCGCGCCGCACTGGGGATAGCGGCGACGCTCGCGGGCCTTGCCGCGATCCCGGCCTGGGCGCGGACCGCGACCTATCCCGCTCCCACGCGGGAGGCGATGCTGCCCGTGCCGGGGGGACGCGTCTATGCGCGCGTCAACGGCGATTTGGCGGGGCCGCGTGCACCGCTGGTGATCGTGCACGGCGGGCCGGGCGGCACGCACGCCTCCTATCTCGATGCGCTCGCGCTGGCCGACGAACGCGCGGTGATATTGTATGACCAGCTCGACAGTGGCCGGTCAGACTGGCCGGAGAACCCCGCCAATTGGCACGTCGGACGCTTCGTCGAGGAATTGGAGGCGGTTCGCGGCGGGCTGGGGATCGCGCACTGGCATGTGTGCGGGCATAGCTGGGGTGGCACGGTCGCGCTGGAATATGCCGCGCGCCGCCCCGCCGCGCTACGCAGCGTGGTGCTGGCCAGTCCGCTGATTTCGACCCGCAGCTGGATCGCGGACGCGGATGCGCTGCGCCGCAGCCTGCCCGCCGACACGCAACAGATGCTGATCGCGTGCGACGGCCCCGCACCCCCCGCCGCCACAGCCTGCGAGACCGCGACCGGCAGCTATTACGCACGCTTCAACGGGCGCGAGCCGCCACCGGCGGAGATGCGCGGCTATGCGCGGACGAACGGCGGGCGCGGCTTCAACCGCCGGCTGTACGAGGCGATGTGGGGGCGGAGCGAATTCGTCGCGACCGGCACGCTGCGCCATTATGATGGAGAGCCGCTGCTCGCACAGCTCGACGGTCGTCGCACGCTGTTCATGGCCGGCCAATATGACGAAGCAGTGCCGACGACGCTGTCCAGCTTCGCCGCGCGGGTGCCCGGCGGCGCGGAGCTCGCGGTCATTCCGGGGGCGGCGCATGGCACGTTCAACGATCGCCCGGAAGAAACGATTGGCGTATTGCGCGGCTGGATGCACCGCCATGACGGATGAGCGGATATCCGCGCGGCGACGGCGTCACAATGCCGCGATAGCCAACCGGCATACCGGCGATGGTTCCCGCACGACAGCGCTTCTGCCCAATTAGGCTGGAAAATTTATTGCCTTGGTGTTACACAGGTCCGGCACGGGCGCATTATTTCCCGCGCCCGCTGGAGACGTAAAACCTTTCGCCCCGTCCCATCCCTCTTTCGCGATCCGCCGCGGATCGTGCGGGGGGCGGGGCCTCAACATTGGAAAGGCCACCCATGGCTGCCAAGGCTCTGCATTTCGATGTCGGTGATTATGTCGTTTATCCCAAGCATGGCGTGGGCCGTGTGATCGAGCTGCAGAAACAGGAAATCGCCGGCATGCAGCTGGAACTGTACGTGCTGCGATTCGAAAAGGAGCGCATGACGCTGCGCGTTCCGACCAACAAAGCCGAGTCGGTCGGCATGCGCAAACTGTCGTCGGACAAGACGATGCGCGAGGCGATGGAAACGCTGAAGGGCAAGCCCAAGGTAAAGCGCACGATGTGGTCGCGCCGTGCCCAGGAATATGAAGCGAAGATCAATTCGGGTGACCTGGTGTCGATCGCCGAAGTGGTCCGTGACCTGTTCCGCGCCGACGATCAGCCCGAACAAAGCTATTCCGAGCGCCAGATTTTCGAAGGCGCGTGCAGCCGCCTGGCGCGCGAACTTGCCGCGATGGAGCAGATCGACGAGCCAGCGGCGCAGGAGAAGATCCTCGACATCCTGCGCAAGGCCGCCGCGATCTACAACAAGGACAAGGTGCCGGCCTGATCGGCACCCGGCCGCAACGAACGGAGAAGGGGCGGCCCGCCGGGTCGCCCCTTTTCGTTTGCACCCTCCACCTATGTGTATTAATGTAGCAATACACAAAGACAGTCGGAGGGATGTCGGATGCGCCTGATAATCGCCGCGGCACTGCTGCCGCTTGCTGCCTGCGGCAACATTGGCGGGGATGACAGCCCCGGGATCGCGGCAACCGGCACCGGCACCAGTCGCCAATGGGCGGTCAACGATTTCAATCGCGTGCAACTGGCGGGCGGTGATGACGTGACGGTCAGCGTCGGCGGCGGCTTCTCGGTACGGGCCGAGGGAGACAGCGCGGCGCTCGATCGCCTCAAGATCACTCGAAAGGACGGCCAGCTATCGATCGGCCGGCGCAACGGCATCTTTCCCGACCATCACGCTATCCGCGTGTACGTCACGCTGCCCGCCTTGTCGGCGGCAAGCATCGTCGGTTCGGGCAATATGTCGGTCGACCGGATCGAGGGCGGCACCTTCACCGCCACCAGTGCGGGATCGGGCGACCTGCGGTTGGCGCGGCTTCGCGTTGGCGAGGCGAGGCTGACGATCGCGGGTTCGGGCGATATCGCCGCCGCCGGCGAGGCGAAACGGCTGGAGGTCAAGCTGGCGGGGTCGGGCACCGTCGCGGCGCCCGCGCTGGTCGCATCGGAAGGCGCGATCGAGATGGCCGGCTCGGGAGACGTGCGTGCCACCATCCGCGGCAATGCCGACGTCAGGATGATGGGGTCCGGTTCGGTCGACCTTGGCAATGACGCCACCTGCACCGTCACGAAGATGGGCTCCGGCAGCGTCCATTGCCGGTGAGGCGCGGCGCGATCGCGATCCTGCCGGGGCTGCTGATCGCGGCGCCCGCCGTGGCGGCGGAGCGGGTGTGGAGCATCGGCAGTATCGAACGGGTGCGAGTGGAGGCGCCGGTCGAAGTGCGCATCGTCACCGGCGCGGGCAATGGCGTGCGGGCGACGGCGTCCGACGCGGCGACCCTGGCGCGGCTGACGGTAGTGGCAAATGGCGACACGCTGCTGATCCGCCAGCCGCGCGGGGCCGCGCCTGCCACGGCGGACGATCGCGCCACCGTTACCGTCTCCACCCCCAGGCTCGCGGCCGTGGCATTGTATAGCGCGGCGACGGTGGCGGTGGATGCGATGCGCGGCGACCGGATCGACCTGTCCGTCACCGAGGGCGGCACGCTCACGATCGAGCAGATCGACTCGCCGATGCTCGCCGCGACGCTGGTCGGCGATGGCGCGATGACGCTTGCCGGGCGCGCCGGCGACGTTCGCCTGATCGCCAACGGCCATGGCGTGCTCCACGCCGCCGGACTGGCGGTGGACCGCCTAGCGGTGCAGGCGCTCGATACGGCGGAGGTGACAGCTACCGCGCGCTTTGCCGCGAGCGTCAACGCCACCGGCACGTCGCTCGTCACCGTCACCTCTCCATCGCCCTGCACCGTACGGCGCAGCGGCGATGCGCAGGTGACGTGCGGACGCTGACGGCAGCGGTCGACACGCCCTATCCCTCGGCCACCGCCTGTTGTGATGCCTGCTCCACCCGCGCCCGTTCCGCGAGCATCAGCGTCGAGCTGGCCTTCGCCAGAACCTTCCCCCCGCCATCGAGCAAGCGCCCTTCGAAAAAGCAGGTGCGCCGTCCGCGCTGCTCCACCCACGCCTCGGCGATCACGAGGCCGGGGCGCGCGGGGGCGAAGAAGCTGACCTTCAGTTCAAGCGTCATCGGCACCACGCCGGAGCCCGCCATCGCGATCGCGGCATGCGCCATCGCCGCGTCGATCCAGCCGGTGACGAAACCGCCCTGCACGACCCCGCCCGAATGACACATATGCGCACCGGCATGATATTCCAGCCGCGCGCGACCGAGCGGATCCATCTCGATCACCCGGACCAGCCCCAACGTGCGCGACAGGTCGTGCGTCTGCGTTTCCCCGGTCATCCCGCTCCCCCTGGCCGCCAAAGGAGAAACGTGGCGACCGTCGACGGCGCTGTCAAAGCCGGCGGCGAATCGCCCCGGTATCCGGGCCGAGCGTCACGCGCTCTCCGGCCCCAGCGTCGCATCCACATCGCGGGGGCGGATGAAGCGTGTCAGCGTCGCGCCGCCGGCCACCACCTGCGCCCAATCGTCGACCGCGAACGTCAATTCCGCGAGCGTGGCGGTGGGATATTTCTCCTCCACACAGTCGCGAAGCGTGCCGGGCTCGTCGGGGGCGAGCAACAGCACCAGATCCTCCAGCCCCGGATTGTGCCCGACCAGCAGCAGGGAGGCGATGGAGGCGGGGCATTCGTGGATGATGTCGAGCAGGCTGGCCGCCGAGGCGAGATACAGCCGCTTGTCCCATTCGGGGGACAGCGCGCCATAACCCTGGCCGACGTCTTCGAGCGTTTCCTGCACCCGTACCGCCGGAGACGCGAGCACCCGATCGAAGCGCAACCCGATCGACCGCAAATGCCGCCCCATCGTCGTGGCGGCACGCCGCCCCTTGGGGTTGAGCGGGCGATCGAAATCGCGCGCGACGGGATCGTCCCAGCCCGATTTGGCGTGGCGCAGCAGCGTCAGCGTCTTCACCGGTGCTGATCTCCGTTAGCCTTGGTCGATGTGCGCCTCATGCCCGATCGCGGTCGCCGAGGAAAGGCGGCTGCGCACTCGATCGACCGCTTCGTCGAGCGGAAGGCGCACGATCGGGACACCCGGCGGAAAGGCATCGAGCAGCCGCGACGGCATCGCCGCCGACAGCAGCACGAACAGGCCGGCATCGTCGCCGCGGCGAATCAGCCGGCCGAACGCCTGCGCCAGCCGCGCGCGCACGATCCGGTCGTCATAGCCTCTGCCGCCGCCGTGATCCTCGGCGGCCAGCCGCCGCGCGGCATGCAGCACCGTCGGCTTCGGCCAGGGAACGCCCTCCATCACCACCAGGCGAAGCGAGTGACCGGGCACATCGACCCCGTCGCGCAGCGCGTCGGTGCCGAACAGGCTGGCATGCGAATCGTCGCGGAAGATATCGACCAGCGTGCCGGTATCGACCGGATCGACATGCTGGGCATGAAGCGGCAGGCCGGCGCGGGCGAGCCGATCGGCGACCCGCGCATGCACCGCGCGCAGCCGGCGGATCGCGGTGAACAGCCCCAGCGCGCCACCCGCGCTCGCCTCGATCAACCGCGCATAGGCGGTGGCCAGCGCGGCGATATCGCCGCGCTTCACGTCGGTGACGATCAACACTTCGGCATGCTGCGCATAGTCGAACGGGCTCGCCACGCTGAACCGTCCCGGCGGGCGGGGCAGATGCGGAGCGCCGACGCGGGCTTCGGCAATGTCCCAGTCCCCACCGGCCGTCAGCGTCGCGGAGGTGATCAGCGCGCCATGCGCCGGTTTCAGCACCGTTTCGGCGAATGGCACGGTGGGATCGAGCCACCGCCGGTGCAGCCCCATGTCGAACTCGCGGCCCTCGATTCGATCGACCGCCAGCCAGTCGACGAAGCGTGGATCCGCCGGGCCGCCGACCCGCGCCAGCAGCGCCAGCCAGCCGGCGACCGTCCCCGCGCGCCACCCCAGCGAAGCGATCGCACCTTCGATGCGGGCGCGGGCGGGGCCGTCCATCCAGTCCGGCGCGTCCGCCAACACCGCCTCCAGCCGCTTGCCCAGCGCCACCATCGGTCGCACGAGCGTGTCGAGCGCGTGCGCGGCGGGGGCCGCCGCCTCGATCAGCGCAGGGGTCGGTTCGGCCAGTTCGGTCTCAAGCCCATAGCCCGCCTCCGCCCCCTGTTCGGCGCGTGCATAAGCGAGCCCGCGTACCGCGGCGAGCAGCGTCTCGATCGCGCCGAACGGCGCCCCTTCCGCGATCCGCGCCAGCCAGCCTTCGGCGGCGAGCGATGTGGCGGCGGCCGCGATCTCGCCGATCGCCCGCCCACCCTGCTCGTCATAGCTGGCGACATCCGACAGCCGCGCCTGCAATCCACGCCGCCGCCCGCGGGCGCTGCCCTCCGGCCCGATGATCCAGCGGCGCAGCTCGATCGTCTCCTGCCCGGTCAGCGCGGTGCCGAACATCGCGTCGGCGGCATCGAAGACATGATGCCCCTCGTCGAAGACATAGCGCGTCGGGCGCGTCGACAGCTCACGGCCGCGCGCCGCATTGACCATCACCAGCGCGTGATTGGCGATCACCAGATCGGCCTCCGCCGAGGCTCGCGCCGCACGCTCGATGAAGCATTTGCGATAATGCGGGCAGCCGGCATAGACGCATTCGCCGCGCCGGTCGGTCAACGCCGTGCTGCCGTTGCGGCGGAACAGCGTCGTTAACCAGCCCGGCAGATCGCCGCCCACCATGTCACCATCGTCGGTATAGGCCGCCCAGCGCGCCACCAGATGCGCGAGGATCGCGGCGCGCCCCGCGAAACCGCCCTGCAAGGCGTCTTCGAGGTTCAGCAGGCACAGATAATTCTCCCGCCCCTTGCGGGTGACCACCCGCGCCTTGCGGATCGCGCGATCGGGATGGAGCCGGGTCGTTTCATACCCCAGCTGGCGCTGCAGCGCCTTCGTATAAGTTGAGATCCACACCGCGCCGCCCGCCTGCTCGGCCCATAAGGAAGCCGGCGCCAGATAGCCCAGCGTCTTGCCGATCCCGGTGCCCGCCTCCGCCAGCATCAGGTTGGGCGTGTCACGCGCCAACCGCGGGGCGAAGGCGGCGGTGGCGGCACTGGCATAGGCGCGCTGCCCGCTCCGCGCCTCCGCGCCCTGCCCGGTCAGCCGGTCGAGCCGCTCCAGCACGGCATTGTCCTCCAGCGTCACCGTCCTGGGCGCGGGGCGCGGCGCGCTTTCGCTCCATTCCGGCAAGCGCGCGAACAGCCAGCGCTCGTTGGTCGCCGGCTTGGCGAGCCGCGACGCGATCAGCGGCGCCCATGCCCAGCGCGCCCGCGACAGCGATTGTGCGGCGGTCCACGCTCCCTCCCGCTCCGGCCAGTCGCCGTCGGTGACGGACAGCAACCGCTCGGCCGCCGCCAGCAGGAACAGGGCGACGTCCGCGTCGCGGCCCGGCACAGCGAGACCGCAGGCCTGCGCCAGCCCCTTGGGCGTCGGTACCATGAACCGCGCCGGATGGAGGAAGGCGAACAGCTCTAGCACGTCAAGCCCCGAGAGATCGCCATAGCCCAGCCGCTGGCCGATCAGCGGGGCATTGAGCAGGATCGCGGGCGTATCCGCCGCCAGCCGGATCGCCTCGCCGCGCGACAGCGCGCGAGTCTCCCCGTCGCGAGCCATCCAGATGCCCGAATGACTGGCATGAAGCGCGGGATAGGACAGGGCGGACACCCGACGCAGGTGGCCCCGCCGGTACGGCTTGGCAACCACCCACCCGCTGTCGCTATCGCTTCGCATCTGCAAAGAAGGAGGTGGATTCCCGTCAAGCCGTGTGCTTTAGCCAGCGCGACTCTTTCTTTGACCCTATCACTGCTGGGAGATCGGCCCCGTGAACATCCACGAATATCAGGCCAAGGAGCTGCTCGCGAAGTTCGGCGTTCCCGTACCCGCCGGCTATGCCGCGATGAGCGTGGATGAGGCGGTCGCCGTCTCGAAGAAGCTGCCCGGGCCGCTGTACGTCGTCAAGGCGCAGATCCACGCCGGTGGCCGCGGCAAGGGCAAGTTCAAGGAACTGCCCGAGGGCAGCAAGGGCGGCGTCCGCCTCGCCAAGACCGAGGATGAGGTGCGTCACGCCGCGACCGAGATGCTCGGCAACACGCTGGTGACGATCCAGACGGGCGAGGCCGGCAAGCAGGTGAACCGCCTGTACGTCACCGACGGCGTCGACATCGCCAAGGAATTCTACCTCGCGCTGCTCGTCGATCGCGCCACCGGGCGCGTCGCCTTCGTCGTTTCGACCGAGGGCGGGATGGACATCGAAACCGTGGCGCACGACACGCCCGAGAAGATCCACACCTTTGACGTCGACCCCGCGACCGGTTTCCAGCCGCACCATGGCCGTGCGGTCGCGAATGCGCTGGGCCTGGAGGGCGATCTCGCCAAGCAGGCGCAGAGCCTGGCGGGCAAGGTGTACGACACGTTCCTGGGCACCGACGCCTCGCAGATCGAGATCAACCCGCTCGCCGTCACCGAGGACGACAAGCTGATGGTGCTCGATGCCAAGGTGGGCTTCGACGGCAATGCGATGTTCCGTCACAAGGATCTGATGGAACTGCGCGACGAGACCGAGGAGGATCCCGCCGAGCTGGAAGCGTCGAAATACGACCTCGCCTATATCAAGCTCGACGGTGACATCGGCTGCATGGTCAACGGCGCGGGCCTGGCGATGGCGACGATGGACATCATCAAGCTGAACGGCATGTTCCCGGCCAACTTCCTCGACGTCGGTGGTGGCGCCTCGAAGGAGAAGGTGACCGCCGCGTTCAAGATCATTCTCGCCGATCCGAACGTGAAGGGCATCCTGGTCAACATCTTCGGTGGCATCATGAAGTGCGACATCATTGCCGAGGGCATCGTCGCCGCCGCGAAGGAAGTGAACCTGTCGGTGCCGCTGGTCGTGCGGCTGGAGGGCACCAACGTCGATAAGGGCAAGGAAATCCTCGCCGGCTCCGGCCTGGCGATCGTGCCCGCGAACGATCTGGGCGACGCCGCGAAGAAGATCGTCGCCGAGGTGCAGAAGGCGGCGTGATTCGCCCCCATCCTTCGTGCAGCGAATCAGGCGGCCCGGGCGTTCAGCGTCCGGGCCGTTCTGCTTGGGCCGCTGACGCTACGACAAGGCGCGCTGCGCGAGGGATCACCATACCGCACTTGCGAAAAGCGGGTCGAACAGTCATGTGGATCGCCGACGCGACCGCGTAAGGACAGGATGAGGAAGGAGCCTCGATGAAGGTCTTGGTGCCGGTCAAGCGTGTGCTTGACTATAACGTGAAGCCCCGCGTGAAGGCGGATGGGTCCGGCGTGGACCTCGCCAACGTGAAGATGAGCATGAACCCCTTTGACGAGATCGCGGTCGAGGAAGCGATCCGGCTGAAGGAGAAAGGCACGGTCACCGAGATCGTCGCAGTGTCGATCGGCGAGCCGAAAGCGCAGGAAACGCTGCGCACCGCGCTGGCGATGGGCGCGGATCGCGCCATCCTCGTCACCGCCGAGGAGAAGGTGGAGCCGCTCGGCGTCGCCAAGATCCTCGCCAAGATCGTCGAGGAGGAGCAGCCGCAACTGGTGATCCTCGGCAAGCAGGCGATCGACGACGACAACAACCAGACCGGCCAGATGCTGGCGGGCCTGCTCGGCTGGGGCCAGGCGACCGCCGCATCGAAGGTGGAATTGTCTGCCGACGGCGCCCGCGTGACCCGCGAGGTCGACGGGGGACTGGAAACCGACAGCTACAAGCTGCCCGCGATCGTCACCACCGACCTGCGGCTGAACGAGCCGCGCTACGCCTCGCTGCCCAATATCATGAAGGCGAAGTCGAAGCCGCTCGCGCAGAAGACCGCCGCCGATTACGGCGTCGACATCTCCCCTCGCCTCAAGACGCTGAAGGTGGTCGAACCCGCCAAGCGCACCGCGGGCGTGAAGGTCGCCGATGTCGACGAACTGGTCGGCAAGCTGAAGTCGATGGGGATCGCGAAATAATCCAGTCCCCGTTCGTGGTGAGGAGAGGCCGGGCATATCGACGCCTCGTCCTCGAACCACCATCCCTCGAATCGCCGCCGCGCTCCATGCGGCGGCCCCTGGGACGAACGACGCGAGAGTTGAGAGGATAGACGGATGAAGACTCTGGTTTGGGTCGAGCACGACGGATCGACCGTCAAGGACGCCACGCTCTCCGCGGTCACCGCCGCGTCGAAGCTGGGCGAGGTTCACCTGCTGGTCGCCGGGCAGGACGTCGGTGGCGTGGCCGATGCCGCCGCGAAGATCGCCGGCGTGGGCAAGGTGCATGTCGCCGACGACGCAGCCTATGCGCATCAGCTGGCCGAGAATGTCGCGCCGCTGGTGCAGCAGCTGATGGGGCATCACGATGCGTTCGTCGTTCCCGCCACCACCACCGGCAAGGCGATCGCGCCGCGCGTCGCCGCGCTGCTCGACGTGATGCAGATCAGCGACATCCTGTCGGTCGAGAGCGAGGATACGTTCACCCGCCCGATCTACGCCGGCAATGCGATCGCGACGGTGCAGACGTCGGATGCCAAGAAGGTCATCACCGTCCGTGGCACCGCGTTCGACAAGGCGGCCGCCGAGGGCGGCGCCGGCACGGTCGAGGCGGTGGCGGCGACGGGTGACAGCGGCCTTGCCACCTTCGAGGGCCAGGAAATCGCCGAACTGACCCGCCCCGAACTGACCAGCGCGAAGATCATCGTGTCGGGCGGTCGGGCACTGGGATCGAGCGAGAAGTTCCACGAGCTGATCGAGCCGCTGGCGGACAAGCTGGGCGCGGGGGTCGGCGCCAGCCGCGCCGCGGTCGACGCTGGCTATGTGCCGAATGATTATCAGGTCGGCCAGACGGGCAAGATCGTTGCCCCCGAGGTCTATATTGCGGTCGGCATTTCGGGCGCGATCCAGCACCTGGCGGGGATGAAGGACAGCAAGACGATCATCGCGATCAACAAGGACGAGGACGCACCGATCTTTCAGGTGGCGGACATCGGTCTGGTCGGCGACCTGTTCAAGCTGGTGCCGGAGCTGACCGAGAAGCTGTGACGTCCGTACGGCCGGCGTAACGACAGGGGGCGGGGCCATCACGATGGCCTCGCCTTTTTGCTGGGTCGCGCTACGCTCGGCGTTGGCCGCCGATATAGATGGGGATGAGGGTTCGCCGATGATCCGCCTGCGCCACGTCCTCGCCGCGCTGTTCGCGCTGCTGGCCCCCGCCGCCGCGTCGGCACAGGCGACCGCGGTGACGATCGCCAACCCCCGCCCCGCGCCCGCCACCACCTGGCCGATCAGCGAGCATGATGCGACCTTCCGTGACGTCGCGTTCGGATCGGGCGAGCGCCTCGCCAGCGTGCGGATCCATTATACCACGCTCGGCCAGCCGCACCGCGACGCGGCGGGGGAGATCGACAATGCGGTGATGGTGCTCCACGGCACCGGCGGCACCGGCAAGCAATTCCTCGCGCCGCCCTTCGCGGATCAGCTCTATGGCCCCGGCCAGCCGCTCGACATCCGCCGCTACTGGGTCATCCTGCCCGACAATATCGGCCATGGCGGTTCCTCCAAGCCCTCGGAAGGGCTGAGGGCCGGGTTCCCCGCGTATGATTATGACGACATGGTCGCGTTGCAGCACCGGCTGGTCACCGAGACGCTGGGGGTGAAGCGATTGCGCCTGCTGATGGGCACGTCGATGGGATGCATGCATGCCTTCGTCTGGGCGGAGACATGGCCCGATGCGGCACGCGCCGTCATGCCGCTGGCGTGTGAGCCGGTGGCGATCGCAGGGCTCAACCGCATGTGGCGGCAGTTGGCGATCGACGGGATCCGGCAGGATCCGGCGTGGAGCCAGGGCCGCTATAGCGTGCAGCCGACGCAGGGGCTGCGCACCGCCGCCTCACTGCTGTTCATCGCCGGCGCGGCGCCGATCTGGCTGCAGCAAACCTATCCGACGCGGGACGCGGCGGCCGCCTATGCCCGTCAGCGCGTTGCCGCGTCGATCGCTGGGCTCGACGCCAACGACCTGATTTATGCGCTCGATTCGTCGCGCAACTACGATCCGTGGCCAAAGCTGGAGGCGATCCGCGCACCGATGACATGGATCAACTCAGCGGACGACTTCATCAATCCGCGCAACCTCCCCTTCCCCACCGAGGCGCTGAAGCGGATGCCGAGCGCCACCTTCCGGATGATCCCCGAGTCCATCGATTCGCGCGGCCATGGCAGCCACACCTGGGCGCGGCTGTGGCAAGCCGATCTCGTCGCATTGCTGGCGCGGACCGCGCCACGTTGACTTGCACCACGAGGCGACACGGCTAAGCCGGGCGCATGATCCGCTTGTCGCTCGCCCTGTTCGCCGCTCCGACACTGCTCCTGTCGCTGGCCGCCCCCGCCATGGCACAGCGCGCGGATCGGGCGACGCCGGGGTGGGTGCGCGTCCGACTGGAGACCGCCGACGGCCCGATCGTGCTCGCGCTCGACCACAAACATGCACCGCTGACCACCGACAATTTCCTGCGTTACGTCGATGACGGGCGTTTCAACGGGGTCAGCTTCTACCGCACCGCGCGCAACAAGCGGGCGCCGCAATTCGGCTTCATCCAGGCGGGCATCCGCACCGATGCGCGGCGCTTCCTGGACATGATCCCGCATGAATCGACCCGGAAGACCGGGATCAAGCATCTCGACATGACGATCTCGATGGCGCGCAAGGGCCCGCCGGGATCGGCCAACGGCAATTTCTTCATCACGCTGGGCGCGATGCCGTCGATGGACTGGAGCCCGCGCGACCCCGGCTATGCCGCGTTCGGCCGCGTCGTTGGCGGGCAGGCGACGGTGCGCCGGATCCTCGCCGAGCCGACCGGGCAGGCGATGAAGGGCACGCTGATGCTGGTGCCCGTGCGCGTCAACCGCGCGGTGCGGATGGACGGCGTCGCAAAGCCGACCGGCCGCCCGCGCCCGTGGCTGATCGAGCGGCGGACCGAGGGCTGACGACCTGCGGCGCGCGGTCCAGCGGGTCGATGTCAGCGCATGGCGCCGCCGCCTCGATCACGTGGTCGACAGCTTTTCTGATCCAACAGATCGGCACGCGTGATGTTGATCGACGGGAACGCCCTGGTGCCGGTATCGTCGGCGGGAGCCAGTCGTCGGGACAGACGCTCCGCTCCCGGCAAGGGATCGGGACGGCATCGCCGGTCGATGCGATGTGGCCGATACTCTCGGGGGGCCGCGCAGGTCTTCCCATCCTGGTGACGACGCCATAGGCGAGGGCAATGCCCCTGCCCCCGATCGACCCCTCCTGGGTGCCCGCGCTGAGCGCCGCTATCGAAACGGCCGAGTTCGCCACGTTGCGCGCATTCCTTTCGGCCGAGGAAGCCGCGGGCAAACGGATCTTTCCTCCCGCTGGGGATCGATTCCGCGCGCTGTCGCTGACCCCCTTCGACCGCGTCCGCGTGGTCATCCTGGGGCAGGACCCCTATCACGGCGCCGGTCAGGCCCATGGTTTGTCCTTCTCGGTCCAGCCCGGGGTCAAGCCACCCCCCAGCCTGGTCAACATCTTCAAGGAGCTGGCGAGCGATTGCGGCATCCCGCCCGCGTCACACGGCTATCTCGAGCACTGGGCGCATCAGGGCGTTCTACTATTGAACACCGTGCTGACGGTGGAGGAAGCGCGAGCAGCGTCGCACCGGGGACATGGCTGGGAAGCGTTCACCGATGCGATCATCGCGGCGGTCGCCGCGCGGCCGGAGCCGATCGTCTTCTTGCTCTGGGGCAGTCATGCGCAGCAAAAGGCCGGCATGATCCGCGACGTGACGCGGGGCGGGGTCCACCTGGTGCTCACGGCGCCGCATCCGTCTCCGCTGTCCGCCTATAAGGGCTGGTTCGGCAGCCGGCCGTTCAGCCGGACCAACGCCTTCCTCGAACGCCACGGCCGTGGGCGGATCGACTGGGCGCTGCCGGCGGCGGCCTGAATCGAAGCTGGTTCAGGCCGCCAAGCGGTCAATCATGCTCCCGATCACCGGCACCCATGTACAATTCGCGGCCGGTCTTGTGATACAGTTCACTCATCGCCGCCATTCCTGCCTCGGCCTCTTCCGCCGCGACGAAGGTTTCCACCGGCGCATTCTGCTTCGCCGCGAAGTCACGCACTTCCTGCGTGATCTTCATCGAGCAGAATTTGGGCCCGCACATCGAACAGAAATGCGCGGTCTTGGCGCCTTCCGCGGGCAGCGTCTGATCATGGTATTGCTCGGCCGTCTCCGGGTCGAGCGACAGGTTGAACTGGTCGCGCCAGCGGAATTCGAAGCGCGCGCGGCTTAGCGCATCGTCGCGCAGCTTGGCGGCGGGGTGACCCTTTGCCAGATCGGCGGCATGCGCGGCGAGCTTGTACGTCACCACGCCCACCTTCACGTCGTCGCGGTCGGGCAGGCCCAGATGCTCCTTGGGCGTCACGTAGCAAAGCATCGCGGTGCCGTACCAGCCGATCATCGCGGCGCCGATGCCGCTGGTGATATGGTCGTAGCCGGGCGCGATATCGGTGGTGAGCGGCCCGAGCGTGTAGAAGGGTGCCTCGCCGCACGCCTCCAGCTGCTTGTCCATATTCTCCTTGATCTTGTGCATCGGCACATGGCCGGGGCCCTCGATCATCACCTGCACATCCTGTTCCCAGGCGCGCTTGGTCAACTCGCCGAGCGTGTAGAGTTCGGCGAACTGCGCCTCGTCATTGGCGTCGGCGATGCTGCCGGGGCGCAGCCCGTCGCCGAGCGAATAGGCGATGTCATACGCCTTCATGATCTCGGTGATCTCGTCGAAGCGTTCGTACAGGAACGATTCCTTGTGATGCGAAAGGCACCATTTCGCCATGATGCTGCCGCCACGGCTGACGATGCCGGTGACGCGCTTCGCGGTCAGTGGCACATAGGGCAGGCGCACGCCGGCGTGGATCGTGAAGTAATCGACACCCTGTTCCGCTTGCTCGATCAGCGTGTCGCGGAAGATCTCCCACGTCAGTTCCTCGGCGATGCCGCCGACCTTTTCCAGCGCCTGATAGATCGGCACGGTGCCGATCGGCACCGGCGAATTGCGGATGATCCATTCGCGCGTGTCGTGGATGTTGCGGCCGGTCGACAGGTCCATCACCGTATCGGCACCCCAGCGGATCGCCCAGACGAGCTTGTCCACCTCGGTCGCGACATTGCTGGCGACCGCGCTGTTGCCGATATTGGCGTTGATCTTCACCAGGAAATTGCGGCCGATCGCCATCGGCTCGGTTTCGGGATGATTGACGTTATTGGGGATGATCGCGCGGCCGCGCGCCACTTCGTCACGGACGAATTCGGGGGTGACGTAATCGGGAATCGCCGCGCCGAAGCTCTCGCCGTCGCGAACCTGATCGCGGAGCATCGCGCGCCCGAGATTCTCGCGCGTGGCGACATATTCCATCTCGGGGGTGATGATGCCCCGGCGGGCATAGTGCATCTGACTGACGTTCGCGCCCGGCTTCGCGCGCAGCGGGCGTTTCACGACATTGGGGAAGGGCTGCACCCCGCCCGAACGATCGGGGCCGAGCTGGCCGTTATCCTCTGGCCGGATCACGCGCGCGTCATAGCTTTCGACATCGCCGCGCGCGACGATCCAGTCGCGCCGCAATGCGGGGAGCCCCGCCATGATATCGATGCGGGCGGCGGGGTCGCTGTACGGGCCCGACGTGTCATAGACGTTGAGTGGCGGCTCCCCGCACGACGGCTCCAGGTCGATCGCGCGCATCGCGACCTTGAGCGGGCCGACATGGATCTTGCGGCTGCCGCGGATCGGGCCGGTGGTCACGCCGATTTCGGTACGTGCGGGAAGGTCGGCCATGCTTCGTCTCCTCTTGCCGGGAGGAGCACGGACGTGAAGTAACGCGCCGCTTCCCTCCCTACGCCGGTGTCAGCCGGATCAGGTTCAGCGGGTCGGAGGCTGCTGCCCCCCTCTCAGCCGCGCGTCAACGGCCCCCCGGGGTGGAGCACACCATAAAGGATATGGCGCGGAAAGAAAGGGCTGCCCGCGCCATCTTGGTCGATCGTCGTCGGTTCGTGGCCTGATCGGGGTCAGGTCGCGGTCGGGGTGGGGCTCGGCGTCGCGGTCGGAGTTGCGCTGGTCCGCAGCGACTCGAGCGAATTGTTCGTCCCCGCCGGGAAGAAGCCGCCGCCGATCCCCGCGTCGGTGCGCAGATAGACGACATTGTGCACCTGCCCGGTGGAGCGGCTGTAGGCGAGGCCGTTCGAATCCGCGGGCGTAAGGTTCGGGCCGGTCACCGCGCCGGTGGCATCCACCGTCGCCAGCCTGCCGTCGCGCACGCCAGGGCCATCGAGCGTATCGCGCGCGTCCGCCAGCTTGTTCGCCTTGAGCCGCGCATCGTTGCCGCGCAGGTAGATTTCATTCCGGATCAGCCCGGCGTGATAGGCCTCCGCGGCGAGGATACCGGCCGCCGCCTCCAGATAGACTGCGCTGGTTATCAGCGGCGAAGCGCCCTTATAGGCGCTGACGCCGACATCCTCGAACAGGAACGCGGCCAGCAGGAAATTGTCGACGCTGGCATAGGGATCGAACGTGCCGTCGGCGTTGGCGATGCCCGCCGCCTGCGCCGCTTTCGCGAACGCGCCGGTGGCGCTGCCATCGATGTTGATCGCGGGCTGATTGATGACGAGCGCCGGATCGGCGGCGCTGATCACGCTGCGCAGTGCGTTGACGTGCGCGATCTCGTCATTGGCGATCTCACGCGCGAACTGGCCGATGATCGGCTCGCCGGCGAAATTGACCTGCCGCCCGCCAGTGACATTGCCACGCGTGCCGACGCTGCCCGTCAGGCTTGATTCGGGCAAAGCGCGCCCCAGCACCGCGATCGAATAGAATTGCGCCTCCAGATATTCGAGGTTCAGCGCCAGTTGCAGGATCGCGATGTCGCTCGCCACGCCGGTGCCGCTGGCGGTGGGCGTCGGCGTCGGGGTGGGCGTCGGTGACGGATCGTCACTCCCACCGCAGGCGGACAAGAGCGCGAGGCTGCCCGCGACGGCAGTGGAGCCGGCGGCCAGCTTGATGAAACGGCGGCGCGCGGCGCGCTGCTGGTTGGCGACCTCGATGGCGGCGAAGACGGAGTCCTTGATCATGACAGCATTCCTGAAAACACGGGGGAGACGGTGATCGGCGCGGGCAGGCGCGCGATCAGATCGAAGCTCCGCTGGTCTTGAACGTGCCGTTGACCCCGGCCGGGAAGAAACCGCCCGCGGTGGCGGCGGAGGCGCTGAGATAGGCGATGCTCAGCACCTGCGCCGGATTGCGGCTGTAGGTGATGCCGTTGGCGTTGGCGGGCACGATGTTCGACGCCAACCCGTCCGCGGTGGTGACGGAGGCGATGCCGGGATCGTCGTTGGGCGCGATGCCGCGCACCAGATCCTCGGTGGGCGTGCCGTCCAACGAGTCGCGGGCCGCAGAAATCTGCCCCGCGCTTTCGACCAGCAGCGCCGACGGGGTCTGCAGCCCGCGCCGATAGAGCAGCGAGCGCACCGTGGCGGCGTGATAGGCCTCGACCGCGAGGATCCCCGCCGCCGCCTCAAGGAAGGTCTTGTTCGAGATCAGCGGCGCCGCGCCCTTGTACGCGGTAACGCCGAGATCCTCGAACAGATAGGCCGCGAGCAGGAAGTTGTTGGTCGAGGCGTAGGGATCGAAGACCGCCGACGCCCCGGTGATCACCCCCGCCGCACGCGCCGCATTGCTGAACGCGCTGGTGGCGGAAACGCCGAGGTCGATCGCCGGCTGCGCGATCGTCACCGTGCTGCTGCTCAGTTGCGCGCGCAGGAAGCGCACGTGCGCCAGTTCGTCGGCCGCGATCTCCGCCGCATATTGCGCGATGATCGTGTCGCCGCCGAACGCCACCTGGCGACCGCCGGTCGCCGCGCCCGCCGTCCCGACGCCGCCGCTGATATCGGCCGATCCCAGCGCCGATCCGGTGGCGCAGAAGGAATAGAAATTCGCCTCGAGATATTCGAGGTTGAGCGCGAAATTGAGGATGTCGATATCGGTATATGTGGTCGTCGAGGACGGCGTCGGTGTGGGGGTGGGCGTCGCGGTTTGCGCCGCCGCCTGCCCGGCGAGCATCGTCGCCCCCGCGGCCGCGCCGATCGCTTGCGTGAAGAAGGCGCGCCGCGAATCGCGCCGCTGCACGCGGGCGTCGAGCGCCTCCATCATCCGTTCGCTATCGCTCATCGCCCACCCTTCCCTGCACCGTTTCAGCCGCCGGCCTGCCGCGCCCTATCTGAACATGCGCTGTCCGGGCGAGGCAGGCCGGCAATTCCGCCAATGGCAGCGGATGATCGATTATCGCGTCGCTGCCAAGGGGGCATGGTGGCGGCACGCCCGGGGATCGGGCGATCGGGCGATCGATCAGAACGTATAGCCGACCCCGAGCGCGCCGAGCCATTGCGTCCGCGAACCAGCGATCGCTACCGTCGGCGAGTCCGCGAAATCGTTGAGCATGCGCTTGTAGGTAACGCCGCCGATCAGCTTCCAGCCCTTCAGCAGATTGCCGGTCAGCGCATAGGTGCCCGCCACGCCGACGATCCAGTGCTTCCATCCGCCGCGCGTCGTGAACACCGGCAATCCGCTCGCGACGGAGCCGGCGGCATCGACGTCGAAATAGGTTTGCGCGAAGCGGCGTTCGACTCGTTCCGCCGCGCCGAAGATGCCGACCCCGGCCTTCAAGCTGAGCGGCGTGAAATAGCTGACCGAAGGGGTGAAGATACCGCTGCTATGGACGCCGTTGATATCGCGGCGATAGCTGACCGCGACGGTGAGCTTGTCATAGTCGCTGGTGACGACCCCGGTCTTGCCCACGCCCACATAGCCGCCCAGCTCGATCGCGGTGCCGCGCTCGCCGAGCGCCTTCACGCGCGGATCGCTGATCGAGCCCAGGCTGCTGCGGTTGAAGTTGAGGACGCCGATCGGACCGGCCTGGAAATCCCAGGTCGGACCGGGAGCGGAGGGGATCAGATCGACCGACGCCCGATTGCCGAGCACTTGGAACGAAAGGTTGCGGAACGTACCGATCGCCGCCGGGCCGGGCACCAGCCGATAATCGTCGGATCCCTCGTAATCCGGCAGCAGCGCGCCCGCCACCGCGACCGTGATCGTATCACCGATCGCGCCGGCGTCCGGCGTGGCGGCCGGCGCCGCCGGCAAGTCGCTGTTCTGTGCCAGCGCCGGTATCGCGATCAGCGCCAGCGAAACGGCCAGCGGCGCCGCGGCGTGACGCCGGATGGTCAACAATGTCATACGCACCAGAAATCCCCAATGTTCTGGGTGCGCAACCAGTCACCGGGCGATTTGTGTCCGTAAATCAGGTCAGAGGATGTATCGCATCGTCACCTGTTGCTGTTCGGCATCACCCGCCAGCGTGAAGCGCGCGGCGGCGAAACGCGGCGGGCCGAACCGGATCGGGGGATTGCGCGAGAAGCCGAACCCCTCCTTCGGAATGCCGGCGAACGTATCCAGCCGGGCATTGCCATTCTCGTCATGGATCACCGCCACCGCATAATCGCCCGGCGGCAGCGCCGCGAAGCGGAAGTGATGCTGGCCCGCCGGGATCGTGCGGGTCACCGCGTCCCGATCGTCGACGCAGTTCGGAAAATTGGCGGGATCAGCGGTGAGGCAGACCCGCATCAGCCCCTTCGCGGAACGCACCTTGTCCAGCGTCACGTCGAGCGACCCCACCGGCGCGGCCCCGATCAGCGACGCGATCATCGGCCCCGCCGCGAGCGCGATCCACCCCGCGCGCGCCCGTCCCTCGCGCTGGCGCCCGCGCGCGCTCCCTCGCGAAGTCGCCGAGACCGTCGTCCGTTCCGCACAGCCGGTCCCAGAACCGGAAATAGAGGCCATAATTGCACCCATACCGCTCATGATGCCGCTGATGATGGCTGGCCGTGATCAGCCAGCGTCCCACCGTCCCCCGCCACATAAAGCGTGGGAACATTTCCCAGCCCATATGGTTGGTCACCCCCATAACCGTCATCACCGTCAGCACCAGCCCGAGTGCGACGACATGGATCGGAATCACGAAGACCAGTAGCGGAATGGCCACAGCGCCGGTCAGCGCCTCGACCGGATGGAAGGCCATCGCCGCCCAGGCGGTCGGCGGACGACTGGCGTGATGCACCGCGTGGGCGACGCGGAATATCCTGGGCCGGTGCATCCAGCGATGCGTCCAGTAAAACCACGTATCGTGCGCGACGAGATACAGCAGCACCGAAAGCGGCGCATACCACAAGGGATAGGCATGGATATCGCCGTAGATCCGCGTCCAGCCGCGATTCTGCCAGCCCCAGGCGATCACCCCCGCCGGTGCGCCATAGATGGCGGCGGAGGCGAGGCTCCACGCGATTTCCCGCCGGATCTGCGGATCGAGCCCGCGATACAGGCCGCGATGCCGGATCCGCGTCGCCAGCGCGAACCCGCCGCTCGCCAGCAGATAGCGTGCCGCGACGATCACCGACATCGCGACGGCGGACAGCAGGATGGCGAAAACGACCGGCATGCCGCCCATGTAGCCGATCCGGCGCGCGGGCGCACGGGAAGAAGCGCGATGAGCCCCGTTCGTGCCGCCCGGGTAGCGGCGCCCCCTGAACCTTAGCCCTTCGTTCATCAGGCTTCCGCCGGGCGCGGCCATGGTATAGCGCTGTCCTATGCCCGCCCTTCTGAAATGCGATCTGGCTATCGTCGGCGGCGGGCTGGCCGGTGCGTTGATCGCGCTGGCGGTGGCGCAGCGGCATCCGGCGATGGACATCCGCCTGATCGAGGCGGACGACCGGATCGGGGGCGACCATTTCTGGTCCTTCTTCGAAGGCGACGTGACCAGCGCGGCGCGCGCGTGGCTGACGCCGCTGATCGAACATGTCTGGCCCGCCTATGACGTGCGCTTTCCGACGCTGACGCGCACGCTGCCCCAGGCCTATCATACGATCCGGTCAGAGCGGCTGGACACCCATGTGCGCAGCGTGCTGCCGGCGCGCGCGATCATGACCGGGCGGCGCGCGCTGGCGTGCAGTGCGACCGCGGTGGTGCTGGCGGACGGCGACCGGCTCGCGGCGGGCGGGGTGATCGATGCCCGCGGCATCGCCGACGTCGCCGCGCTGGAATGCGGCTGGCAGAAGTTCGTCGGGCACGAACTGCCGGTGGCGCACGGCCATGGCGTCGGACGGCCGGTGGTGATGGACGCCACCGTCGAACAGGTCGATGGCTATCGCTTCGTCTATCTGCTGCCGTTCACCGCCGACACGCTGCTGATCGAGGACACCTATTACAGCGACCATGCGACGCTGGACGTTCCCGCCATCAGCGCGCGGATTGACGCCTATGCCGACGCGCGCGGCTGGCGGACCGGCGCGCCGATCCGGCGCGAACAGGGCGTGCTGCCGGTCGTCACCGGCGGTGATTTCGAGGCCTATTGGCGCTCGGGCGGCAACAAGGTCGCCAAAGCGGGGGTGCGCGCCGGGCTGTTCCATCCGACCACCGGCTATTCGCTGCCCGATGCTGTGCGGCTGGCGCATCTTATTGCCGCGCAAAACGATTTTAGCGGTGGGGCGCTTCACGCGCTGACCCACGATCATGCGGCGCGCCTGTGGGAGGAGCGCCGCTTTTACCGGATGCTCGACGTCATGCTGTTCAAGGCCGCCGACCCCGACCAGCGCTATCGCGTGCTGGAACGTTTCTATCGCCTGTCGCCCGCGCTGGTCGCGCGTTTCTACGCCGGGCAAACCAGCGCGTGGGACAAGCTGCGCGTGCTGTCGGGCCGCCCGCCGGTGCCGATCACGCGCGCGATCGCTGCGCTGCGCGGAGGGGTGCGATGACGCGCGCGATCGTCGTCGGCGCGGGGTTCGGCGGGCTGGCGCTGGCGATCCGGCTGCAATCCGCCGGGGTGGAGACGCTGATCCTGGAAGCGCGCGACAAGCCGGGCGGGCGCGCTTATTACTGGGAACGCGACGGCTTCACCTTCGACGCGGGGCCGACCGTGATCACCGATCCGGCGTGCCTGGAGGAATTGTGGGCGCTGTCGGGGCAGCGGATGGCGGACGATGTCGCGCTCGATCCGGTCCAGCCTTTCTATCGGCTGCACTGGCCGGACGGATCGACGTTCGACTATACCAATGACGATACATTGCTGCGCGCCGAAATCGCGAAGCTGAACCCGGCGGATGTCGCGGGTTATGCCAGGTTCCTCGACTATTCCGCGGGCGTCTATCGCGAGGGATATGAGAAACTGGGGCATGTCGCCTTCCTCGACTTCGCGTCGATGATCAAGGCGGCACCCGCGCTGGCCAAATATCAGGCATGGCGCTCGGTCTATTCGATCGTATCCAGCTTCGTGAAGGACGAACGGATGCGCCAGGCGCTGTCGTTCCACACCCTGCTGGTCGGCGGCAATCCGATGACGACCAGCGCGATCTATGCACTGATCCACAAGCTGGAGCGCGACGGCGGCGTCTGGTTCGCGCGCGGCGGCACCAACCGGCTGGTCGCGGGGATGGTGGCGCTGTTCGAGCGGCTGGGCGGCACGCTGCGGCTGGACGATGCGGTGACGCGGATCGAAACGCTGGGTGATCGCGTGACGGCGGTGGACACGCGGCGCGGCGCGCGGATCGAAACCGACATGCTCGCCGCCAACGCCGATATCATGCACGTCTATCGCGATCTGCTGCCCGGATCGGGCGCGGCGCAGCGGACGGCCGCGCGACTGGAGCGCAAGCGCTTCTCGCCGTCGCTGTTCGTCGTGCATTTCGGCGTGAAGGGATCATGGCCGGGAATCCCACACCACATGATCCTGTTCGGCCCGCGCTATAAGGGGCTGCTCGACGACATCTACGAACATGGCCTGCTGGGCGAGGATTTCTCGCTCTACCTGCATCACCCGACCGTCACCGATCCGTCGCTGGCGCCGGAGGGCCATTCGACCTTCTACGTGCTCGCCCCGGTGCCGCACATGGGCAAATATGCCGGGGATTGGGACACGGTACGCCCGATCCTGGAAAAACGGATCCTCGACGAGGTCGGGCGGCGGCTGATCCCCGACATCCATGAGCGGATCGTCACCAAATTCAGCTACGCCCCGCCCGATTTCGCGCACGACCTGAACGCGCATCTGGGCAGCGCCTTTTCGCTGGAACCGATCCTGACGCAGAGCGCCTATTTCCGCGTCCATAATCGCGACGACGCGATCCCCAATCTGTACTTCACCGGCGCGGGAACGCATCCGGGCGCGGGAATACCGGGGGTCGTCGGCAGTGCGAAGGCAACCGCGGCGCTGATGCTGGCGGGGCGGTAGGATCGCGCGCCGCGTGGAACCGCCCCATATCCGCGCGCCGCACCCGCAGGCGACAGCGGCGCTGGCGCTGTCCGGCGCCACGCCGCTATAGCGCCAGCGTCAGTCACGGGGCGCGGCGATGCACTTCACTCACACCTTTTCGCTGCCCGATTATCTCGACACCCTCGTCAGCTATACCGCCGCGGTGCTGCTGGGCGCGCTGATCGGGGCGGAGCGGCAATATCGGCAGCGTACGGCGGGGTTGCGTACCAACGCGCTGGTCGCGCTGGGCGCGGCGGCCTTCGTCGATCTGGCGCAGCGGCTGGCGGGGGATGCGGAGGCGATCCGGGTCATCGCCTATGTCGTCTCGGGCATCGGTTTCCTGGGCGCGGGCGTCATCATGAAGGAGGGGATGAACGTCCGCGGGCTCAACACCGCGGCGACGCTGTGGTGCTCGGCGGCGGTCGGCGCGGCGGCAGGCACCGATATGGTGGCGGAGGCGGCGACACTGGCCGTGTTCGTCATTGCGGGCAACACGCTGCTGCGCCCGGTGGTCAATGCGATCAACCGCATTCCGCTGGTCGGCGGCGCGCTGGAGGCGACCTATACCGTGACGATCAGCACCGATCCGCAACGGGCGCCCATGGTGCGCGACCTGTTGATCGACCACCTCGAATTGATGCGCTACCCTGTGGCGGAAACCGAAATGGTGGAACGGTCGCCCGACCATGTCGATATCGTCGCCACCCTGGTCAGCACCGCCGCGGTGGACAGCGATCTGGATGGGATCGTCGCGCATCTGGCCGGCCGACACGGAATCGAGCATGCCACCTGGGGGCTGCGAACGCACGATTGAGCGCCGGATCGAGCGTCCGGTCGAGCGTCCGATTGATCGGGGCGCGGGGATCGCCTAGCGACGGCGGCCATGAAACGGCTCGCGATCTATTGCGGCTCCGCCACCCCGGCGGACCCCTTCTACATCGATCTGGCGCGCGAGGTCGGCGATACGCTCGCCCGGGGCGGGATCGGCGTCGTCTATGGCGGCGGGCGGCTGGGGCTGATGGGCGCGGTCGCGGATGCCGCGCTGGCCGCCGGCGGCGAGGTGATCGGCGTGATCCCGCAGGCATTGGTCGATGCCGAGGTCGCACATCGCGGCCTGACCGAATTGCACGTCGTTCCCGGCATGCACCAACGCAAACAGGCGTTCACCAACCTGTCGGACGGCTTCGTCACCCTGCCCGGCGGCACCGGGACGATGGATGAATTGTGGGAAGCACTCAGCTGGGCGCAGCTCGGCTATCATGACGATCCGGTCGGGCTGCTCAACGCGCGCGGCTATTACGATCATCTCGTCGCCTTCTGGCGGCAGATGGCGCACACTGGCTTCCTGCGCGCGCAGCATCGCGACCTGCTGATCGTCGGCGATACGCTGGACACGCTGCTCACCGCGATGGGGCGCCACCAGCCGGCGCAGCCGATCGTGCGGATGGCGACGTCCGATCTGTGAGCACGGCGCGGTGACGACGAACCGGGCCGCGATCGTGGAAGCGGCGCGACGATCGATCGCATTGGGCTCCAAAAGCTTCGCCGCCGCCTCCACGCTGTTCGACCCCGTCACGCGCGAACGGGCCTGGCTGCTCTATGCCTGGTGCCGGCGCTGCGACGATCTGGTCGACGGGCAGGATCATGGCCATGCCCGTGTCGTGGTGGACGACGCGCGCGAGCGCGTGGCGATGGTACGCGCGATGAGCATGGCCGCTCTGGCGGGGGAGCCGACCGGAGACCCCGCGTTCGACGCGCTCGCGCTGGTCGCGGCGGAAACCCGGCTGCCGCACCGCTATGTCGATGATCTGATCGACGGCTTCCAGCTCGATGCCGACGATTGGGCACCGCGCAGCGAGGACGATCTGTATCGCTATTGCTACCATGTCGCCGGTGCGGTCGGCTGCATGATGGCGATCGTGATGGGGGTGCCCCCCGAGGATGAGGCGACGCTCGATCGGGCCTGCGACCTGGGGCTGGCGTTCCAGCTCGCCAATATCGCGCGCGATATCGAGGAGGATGCGCGCGTAGGGCGCTGCTACCTGCCGCGTGACTGGCTGGGCGACGTGAACGTGCCCGCCGATGCGGTGATGGCGCCGCATCATCGCGACGCGCTGGTGATGCTGGCGCGTCGACTGACCGACCGCGCCGAGCGACACGAGGCCAGCGCGCGGATTGGTACGAAGGCGCTGTCGTGGCGGTCGGCGTGGGCGGTGTTGGCGGCGGCGGGCATCTATGGCGATATCGCGCGTGCGGTGGCGCGGCGCGGCACCCGTGCCTGGGATCGGCGGGTGACGACCGGCAAGGCGGCCAAGCTGGCGTGGATCGCGCGCGCCGCGTGGCAGGCATCGCGGCGTGCCGCGCTGCCGGACTTGCCGCGCGATCCGGTGCTGTGGACACGGTGGCGATAGGCGGCGACGGACCGCCGATTGCCTATCCGTCCTCGTCGATCCCCCAGTTCAGCCCGCGCGAAATCGCGGGATCGGCGACTGCTGTCAGCAGATAGGCGACCAACTGCTTTGACCGCTGCCACCAGCCGGTATCGCGGCGATAGGCGTCGAAGGTCACCTCGTTCGACCGGGCGATCTCGCCCTCGACATAGCCACGCACATGATCGGCGAATGTACGATCCTCGATCCGCAGCATCAGTTCGAGGTTGATGAACAGGCTGCGCATGTCGAAATTGGCGCTGCCCACCCACACCGCGTCATCGACGACATATAATTTGGTGTGCAGCTTGGTGGCGGCATATTCGAAGATGCGCACCCCGCGCCGCAACAGCCCGGCATAGGAAAAGCGCGCCGCCGCGATCGTGACGTTATTGTCCGATATCGCGGCGGTGACGATGCGGACGGCGGCGCGGCGGCGGCCCGCCTTTTCGATCCGCCGCAACAGCGCGGGGCTGGGCGTGAAATAGCCAGCGATCATGTCGATCCGCGAGGCGACCGCCATATCGTCCCGGATCGCACGCGCCCATGGCGACAGCCGCCGCGTCGGCCCGCCGATCGTCCAGCGCAACCGCCCCTCAACCTCGCTCCATTGCGCCAGCGCCTTGTTGAGCCGGCGGATCTTGCCGCCGCGATGACGGATGCCGTCCTCCAGCGCGTCAAAATAGCCCGCGATCCGCGCCGCCGCCGCGCCCTCCACCAGCACCCCCAGGTCCCGCCATGCCTGTTCGGCGGGGGTGCCGAAATAATCATCCTCCACGTTGAATCCGCCGATGATGATGCGGGCGCCCGTCGCCTCCGCATCGGCCAGCGCCAGCTTCTGGTGATTGCGCAACAGGTAGCGCCGCCCGAAGCGGGGCGAGAAGCGGCACACCGACGCCCCCGCCGCCTCGACCGGGGCAAAGAAATCGTCGTCGGCGTCGCTGCCGAAACCGTCGACGATCAGCGCCACGCGCACCCCGCGCCGCGCCGCGGCTGCCAAGGCGGCATTGACCCGCCGGCCCGATTCGTCGTCGGCATAGATATAATAAAGGACGCGCAGGCTGTGCTGCGCACCGTCGATCAACGCCAGCAGCGCGTCGAGCCGGCGCGGCCCGGTGTCGAGCAGCGTCAGCCGGTTGCCATCGACCGTAAAGGCGGGTTGGGGCGGCGCATCCTCGATCACCGGCACGGGATGGCGGAGCGCACCGATCGCCGCAAGCGCGCGCTTTCCTTGACGGATGACGGGGGATCGACTAGATGCGCATCCTTCCCTTAGCCTACCGACAAGAGGATACGCGATGGCGCGCGTCACCGTCGAGGATTGCGTCGACAAGATTCCCAACCGTTTCGATCTCGTCCTGCTCGCCGCGCAACGCGCACGGCAGGTGTCGGGCGGTGCCGAGCTGACGATCGATCGTGATCGCGACAAGAACCCGGTCGTCGCGCTGCGCGAGATCGCCGAGGAAACTGTCCGCCCGCGCGATTTGCAGGAATCGGTCGTGCAGAGCCTGCAGCGGGTCCAGATCGACGACGAGGAAGAGGCTGACGAAATCGGCAGCCTCGCCGCCTCGGCCGAAGCGCTGCGCCTCACCGCGGTCGCGCCGCCGCGTAACCAGAATTTGGGCGCGGATTACGACGGCTGATCGCCGCGCAATCCGTTCGCGTTGAAAGGCCGGCGATCCCCACGAGGGACGCCGGCTTTTTCATGACGGGCACCGATCGTGCCACCGGCGCAGGTACGGCGCGGAGCGATCTTCCTCCGCGATAAGATGAGGCTTTTCAGGCGCCCTGTGGGTGAACCAGCGCCACCGTCAGCTGGATGACCTTTGCCCCGCCCGGTGCGATGGCGAACACGCCCGGCTTGTCGCGATAGTCGCCCTCATAGCCTTCGGGATCGGCGATGCCGTGCCACGGCTCGACACAGACGAACGCAGCGCCAGGCTTCGTCCACACACCCAGCATCGGCGTATCGGGAAAGGCGATGTCCAGTTGCGGGGCGCCGTCCACCCCGTATCGCACCGCGGAGGAGTGGACCGGCGCCCAGACCAGGGCGTCGTGCGCGAACAGCGCGTCGGCGAGATGCAGCACCCGCCCGTCGAGCGGCGAATCGACCTCGCGCGGGGCGATCGTCCCGTCGGCGGCGATCTCCTTCAACCGCCCCGGCTCGTCGGCGTCGAACAGGATGCGGTGATCGCCCCGCTCGCGGCCATAGGGCAGCGGCCAGGCGAAGGCGGGGTGGAACCCGAAGCTGGCGGGCAGCGGCGTGGCGGCGGGATTGGTGATCGTCACCGTCACCGACAGCGTCGCGCCCGCGATCGCGAAGGCCACCTCCAGCCGGAAAGCGAAGGGATAGCTGGCGCGGGTTTCCTCATCGTCGTGCAGCGCGAACACCGCGCGCGTTCCGGTCGCTTCCACCACCTCGAAGCGGCGGCGTCGGGCAAAGCCGTGCTGCTTCATCGGATAGGGGGTGCCGTCGATGCGGATCGTGTCGCGATACGGCCGCCCCACCACCGGAAACAGCAGCGGCGCGCGCCCGGTCCAGAAACGGGGATCCGCGTCGGTCATCAATTCGCGGCCGTCGCCATCGCGCAGTGACGACAGTTCCGCCCCCAGCGGGTTGATCGCTGCGGACAATTGCGCGGTGCCGATGCGGATCCAGTCGTTATCCACGCAATGTCGCTCCCTGTTTCGCGGCGGCGGCGACCACGCGGTCGCCGATCGCTTTCAGATCGGCCTCGGTGAAGCTCTTGTCGCCGGGTTGCAGCACCAGTTCGACCGCGACGGACTTGTGCCCCTCCGGCACGCCTGCGCCGGTGAAGACGTCGAACACGCGCGCCCGCACGATCGCCGCCTTGTCCGCCCCCTTCACCGCGCGGGTCAGTGCCTCCGCGCTCACCTCCTGCGGCACCAGGAACGCGAAGTCGCGGCGTACCGGCTGCAACGCGGGCGGGGCATAAGCAGGGCGCATGAAGCCGCCGCCATCCTTCGCGCCGCGCTTCGCCGGGATCGCATCGAGGTACAGTTCCACCGCGGCGACCGGCACCGACAGGTCGAACGCCTTCAGCACCGCCGGATGGACCGCGCCAAAGGCCGCCAGCACCGTTTTCGGCCCCAGCCGCAGCGTGCCCGACCGGCCCGGATGGAAGGCACCCCCCGCCTCCCCCATCACTTGCAGATTGTCGACCGGGGCGCCCGCCGCCGACAGCAGCGCCAGCGCCTCCGCCTTGGCATCGAAGGCGTCGAACGGCGCAGCCCTGCCCTCGCGCCAGCCGCGCGACCGGCGATCGCCGGCCAGCACGACGCCCAGTGTCGCGCGCTCACGCGGGATGTCGCCGTCATCGAGATAGCGGCGCCCCAGTTCGAACAGCCGGACGCTGTCGGCCCCCTGGCGCAGGTTGCGCTCCGCCGCCGCCAGCACGCCGATCAGCAGCGACGGGCGCATCACCTTCAGCTCCTCGCTGATGGGATTGGCGACCCGCCATGCGCCCCCGCCGAACACCCCGGCGTGCTTCTCGCTGACAAAGCTCCACGTCACCGCCTCGTCCAGCCCACGCGCCGCCGCGGCGCGGCGGACGCGGCGTTCGAGGCGCTGTTCCGCGGTGGCGGTGGGGCGCGCGACGCCGGCGGGGCGCGACAAGGCGGCGGGCGGCACCTTGTCGATGCCTTCGATGCGGATCACCTCCTCGACCAAATCGGCGGGGCCGTCGATATCGCGACGCCACGACGGCGGCGTCACGTGCCAATCGTCGCCGACGATGAAGCCGAGCGATTCGAGGATCGCGCGCTGCCGCGCCGGCGCGATCGCCAGCCCGCCGAGCGTTTCGGCGAGCGCCGGATCATAGGCGTACTGGCGCGTGCCAGCGGGCGGGGTGCCGTCACGGGTGACGCCGGTCGCGGTGCCGCCGCACAGATCGAGCACCAGCCGGGTCGCGATCGCAAGGCCATCGTCGAGAAATGCCGGATCCACCCCGCGCTCGAACCGCTGGCGCGCGTCGCTGGTCAGTTGCAGCGCCTGCCCGGTGCGCGCGATCGTATCGGGATCGAAGAAGGCGCATTCGATCACCACCTCGGTGGTGGCATCGGACACGCCCGATTCCTCGCCGCCCATCACCCCGCCGATATCGTGCACCCGCACGTCGTCCGCGATCACCGTCATCGTCGCGTCGAGCGTATAGGTCTTGCCGTTGAGCGCCAGCACCTGCTCGCCGGCCACCGCCTTGCGCGCGACGAGGCCGCCCGACAGTTTCGCCGCGTCATAGACGTGCAGCGGGCGACCGAGATCGATCGCGACATAATTGGTGATATCGACGAGCGCGCTGATCGGCTTCTGCCCGATCGCACGCAGCCGCTTCGCCATCCATTCCGGCGCGGCGCCGTTGCGCACGCCGTGCACCCCCTGCGCGAAGAAGGCGGGGCAACCGACGGGGTCGTCGGTGCGCACCGCGGGGCCCGGCCCCTCGCCCGCGACCGGCGCGACCGTCAGCGGCCGAAGCGTCCCCAGCCCCGCCGCCGCCAGATCGCGCGCGATCCCGCGCACGCCCATGCAATCCTGGCGGTTGGGGGTGATCGACACGTCGATGACCGGATCGGCGAGGCCGGCATAGTCAGCGAAGGCGACACCGACCGGCGCATCCGCCGGCAGCTCGATGATGCCGTCATGATCGTCGCCCAGCTCCAGCTCGCGCGTCGAGCACATCATGCCGTTGGATTCGACCCCGCGAATCGCCGCGACCTTCAGCACCATGCCGTTGGCGGGCACCGCCGCCCCCGGCTGCCCGAACACGCCGACCAGCCCGGCGCGCGCATTGGGCGCGCCGCAGACGACCTGCAACGCGCCGTCCCCGGCATCCACCGTCAGCACCTGCAGCTTGTCCGCCTGCGGATGCCGCTCGGCGGTCAGCACGCGCGCGACCGTGAAGCCGGACAGCCGGGCGGCGGGATCCTCGACCCCCTCCACCTCCAGCCCGATGCGCGTCAGCGCCGCCACGATCGCGTCGAGCGGCGCGTCGGTGTCGAGATGGTCGCGGAGCCAGGAAAGCGTGAATTTCATCGTATGATCCCGTCACCCCTGCGCAGGCAGGGGCCTTTATCTCTAGCGCGTGGCACACCGGCCAGCCATGCGCCCCTGGCTTCGCAGGGGCACGGCGCGTGATTAGCCCGGCGTGCCGACCCCGCCCGACAGCGTCGGCACGTCGAGCGCGGCGAAGCCATAATGCTTCAGCCAGCGCACGTCCGCCTCGAACACCGGGCGCAAATCGTCGATGCCGTATTTCAGCATCGCCAGCCGGTCGATCCCGCAGCCGAAGGCGAAACCCTGCCACTCGTCCGGATCGAGCCCGCAAGCGGCGATCACACGGGGATGGACCATGCCGCTGCCCAGCACCTCCATCCAGCCTTCCGCCCCGCCGATGACGCGCTTGCCCTTGTCCACCGAAAAGCCGACATCGACCTCCGCCGACGGCTCGGTGAACGGAAAATAGCTCGGACGCAGCCGCAGCACGACATCGTCGCGCTCGAAAAAGGCCTTCAGGAAGGTTTCCAGCGTCCATTTCAGATGGCCGAGGGTGATACCCTTGTCGATCACCAGCCCTTCGACCTGGTGGAACATCGGCGTGTGCGTCGCGTCCCAGTCGGAACGATAGACGCGCCCCGGCGCGATGATGCGGATCGGCGCACCCGCGCCGTGATGGCGTTTCGCGACCTCCACCATCGTGCGGATCTGCACCGGCGAGGTATGGGTGCGCAGCACCATCGGCGCGCTGCCCTCCTGCGCCCCGGCGCGCGGCGCGATATAGAAAGTGTCCTGCATCGCACGCGCGGGGTGCGTTTCAGGAATGTTGAGCGCGCCGAAATTGTGCCAGTCGTCCTCGATCTCCGGCCCGGTGGCGACCGCGAAGCCCAGATCGGCGAAAATCTCCGCCAGTTCGTCCATCACCTGGCTGACGGGATGCACCGTCCCCGCGATCGGCACATCGACCGGCAGCGTCATGTCGAGCGCCTCGCCGGCCAGCTGCGCGTCGAGCGCGATCTGCTCCAGCAGCGCCTTGCGCGCCGCGATCGCCTGCGTCACCGCCTCGCGCAGGCCGTGGATCGCGGGGCCGTTCGCCTGCCGCTCTTCGGGAGACATGGCGCCCATCGTCTTCAGCAGCTGCGTCACGCGGCCCTGCTTGCCGAGCGCCTCGACCCGCACCGCCTCCAGCGCGTCGAGCCCCGCCGCGGCCTCGATCGCGGTCAGCAGATGGGTCTTCAGCTCTTCGGGTTCGGTCATGCGTGTCTTCCGTCCTGTCCCGCCCGGAGGGCGCGCGGGGTTACGCCGTAGCGGCTGGGGAAGCCTTGGATCAATCCTCCCCTTCGTCACCGCCGTTCGGCGGGGCGGGAATGGGCGGGGGGATGACACGAAAAGAACAGGGGCGCCGGTGTTGCCACCGACGCCCCTGATTCGTGCGACTCGCGACCCGGCGCCTCAGGCGGCCTGGGGCAGTGCCGCCTTCGCCTGCGCGATGATCGCGGTAAAGGCTTCGCCTTCGTTCATCGCGATGTCGGCCAGCACCTTGCGGTCCAGCTCGACACCGGCCAGCTTCAGCCCGTGCATGAACTGGCTGTAGGTCAGCCCCTCCGCGCGGACACCGGCGTTGATGCGCTGGATCCACAGCCCGCGGAAGGTGCGCTTCTTAACCTTGCGGTCGCGATAGGCATATTGGCCGGCCTTCTCGACCGCCTGACGGGCGACGCGGATCGTATTCTTACGACGGCCGCGATAGCCCTTCGCCTGTTCCAGAATGTTCTTGTGCTTGGCGCGGGTGGTAACGCCCCGCTTGACGCGTGCCATATCCTATTCCTCCTCGACGCTCAGTTCAGGCCGTACGGCGCCCAGGCCTTCACCGTCGCGGTGTCGGCCTTCGACAGCACCGTGGTGCCGCGATTCTGGCGGATGTACTTGCCGTTGTGGCTGATGAGGCGGTGGCGCTTGCCGGCGACGCCATGCTTCAGCTTGCCGGTGGCGGTGAGCTTGAAGCGCTTCTTGACGCCGCTCTTCGTCTTGAGCTTGGGCATTTTGGTCCTTTCTGCTGGAACGTCATGGCTGGGACGGCCGCGGCAGCCCTGGATGGCCGGGCAGTCTTCAAGCGCCATGTCGCTCGGGAAGCGGGCCGCATAGCGATATGGCCCGGCAAAAGCAATGGCCGCATCCGCGCTCGACACGGGTCACGCCGGCGGAACCCGAGCCGGGGGTGGCGCGATTGTGCCGCCATGGCAACGACCGCCCCCGTGGATGCCGTGACGCCCGATGCGACGCCGCCCCCCGCGCCGCCCCCGGTATCGCGCCGCCGCCGGGCGTGGCGGATCGCCCGTGCCATCCTGATCGGCGCGGTGGCGCTAATCGCGGCGATCTGGCTGGTGCTGTTCATCACCAAGGGCCGTTTCCTGAAGCGGCCGTTCGAATCGATCGCCGGGCGATTGACTCACCGCGACGTGCAGGTGGGGGGCGATTTCCAGCTGTATTTCGCGCCGTGGCGGATCAAATTCTACGCCGAGCGCGTGTCGGTCGCCAATCCCGGCTGGGCGACCCGGCCGCGCCTGTTCGCGGCCGACCGGATCGACGCGCGCATCGCACCCCTGTCGCTGCTGTTCGGCACGCGGCACTTCCACTGGCTCGACCTGACCAACGGCGCGATCGACCTGGAATGGAATGCGGCGCACGACCGCAACACTTGGACGTTCAGCGAGAAAAAGGGCGGCAAGCCGCTCGATCTGCCGCGAATCGACCGTGCCTCCATCACCGGTACGACGGTCCGCTACCGCGATCCGCGCATGCGCCTGCTGGCGGACCTGTCGCTCGACACGATTCGCTCCACCGGCGCGCGGATCGGGGAGGCGGTCGGGGTGAGCGGCAACGGCCAGTTGCGCGACACGCCATTCACCGTCGCCGCGCGGCTGCTGTCGCCCGATGCCACGGTGGCGCGCGGGCGCAACGAACTGGTGATGCGGGCACGGGCGGCGGGCAATGTCATCGATGTCGCGGGGACGTTGCCGAGCCTCGCGCAGATCGAAGGGGTGCCGCTGGCGGTCCGCGCGCGCGGACGCAACCTGGCGACGCTGCTCGAGATCATCGGCGTCGTCATCCCCACCACCCGCGACTATCGGCTGCGCGCGCAACTGGTGCAGCAGGGACAGGAATATCGCTTCACACGGATGGCAGGCACGTTCGGCGACTCGGATCTCGCCGGGCGGCTGACCGTCACCAATGGCGAGCGGCTGCATCTCGATTCGACGCTGCAGACGAAACGGCTCGACATCATCGATGCCGCCCCTTTCATCGGCTATAATCCCGATATCGTGGCGGAAAAGGGCGCGGTCGCGGCCGCCGCCGCGACCGGCGCGGCGCCGGCGCGGCTGCTGCCCGACGCGGCATTGCCGATCGCGACGATGCAGCGGTTCGACGCCGACCTGACATGGCATGTCGCCGCGCTGCGCTCGCGGCGGGTGCCGATCAGCGACGTCGATCTCAGACTGGATCTCGATCGCGGGCGGCTGGTGCTGTCGCCGCTCACCTTCACGATGGCGCGCGGCCATGTCGCGGCGGATGCGATCTTCGACACACGCCAGCGGCCGAGCGCGATACGCTACGATATCCGGCTGGCGCCGACGCCGATGGGGCGGCTGCTGGCCGGCTATGGCGTGGCGGAGGCGGGGACCACCGGCACGGTCCGCGGGCGTATCGAGCTGGTGGGGCGGGGCGATACCATCCACGACTCGCTTGCCACCGCCTCCGGCCGGATCGCGTTCGTGCTGCCCGCGGGCGCGCTGTGGACGCGGAACGTCGAACTGTCCGAACTGGATATCGGCACGTTCGTGCAAAAGATGTTCGAGGACGAATTGAAGGAGCCGGTGCGCATCAATTGCGGGCTGATCGCCTTCACGGTGCGCAACGGCATCGCCGCCACCGACCCGATCCTGATCGATACGCAGAAGAACGTCGTGCTGGGCCGCGGCGGCTTCAGTTTCCGCAGCGAGGCGGTGGATATCGCGATCCGTGCCGATGCCAAGCGGTTCAGCCTGTTCTCGGGTCAGTCGCCGGTGGGCATCGCGGGGACCTTCGCCACGCCGCGGCTCGAGGTGCTGTCACCGCAGCTTCTGACGCGCGCGGGGGCCGGGCTGGGGCTTGCGCTGGTCGCAACCCCGGTGGCGGCGCTGCTCGCGTTCATCGATCCGGGCGACGCCAAGGCGGCGCAATGCGGCCCCGTCCTCGGCGCGAAGACCGCCGCCGCGCAACGCACCGGGAAAGGCGAGCCGCGCAAGGACGTCGGCGACGGCACCACGACCGTGCAGGACAAGCCGAAGCGAAAGAAATTCCTGGGGATCTTCTGACGACGGCACCGTCGTTCCGGCACGGACAGCCACCTTGCCGCGGGCGAGCGGCTAATCGGCATTGCAGCGACCTGCGATCAATGGTCGTGCGCGATCCCGTCGTCGACCGCGCCGCGCAATGCCTCCAGCACCTCGTCGGTGCGGGCGGGATCGCCAATCGCGAGCACGTGCCCGGCACTGTCGGCGGTCAACGGATCGCCATTCCAGTCGCACATCCGTCCGCCCGCGCCCTCGACCACCGGTGCCAGCGCAGCGAAATCGTAAAGCTTCAGCCCCGATTCGCAGACGATATCGAGATGCCCGCTCGCCAGCAGGCCGTAATTGTAGCAGTCGCCACCATAGACCGGCCCCTGACGCGGCGCGCCCCCGCTGGCGGCGGTGACCAGCGCCATATAATGCGGCACGTCTCCCTCCGCGAACAGATGCGGGCTGGTGGTGGCGACGATCGCGCCACGCAGCGCCGGGCAGGCGCGGGTGCGCGTCGGGCCGCCGTTGAACAGGGTCGGCTGCCCCGCGACACCCAGCCAGCGCTCGCGCTGCACCGGCTGGTCGATCACCCCCAGCACCGGCCAGCCATCCTCGACCAGCGCGATCAGCGTCCCGAAAATGGCGCGCCCGGCGGTGAAGCTGCGTGTGCCGTCGATCGGATCGAGGATCCAGCGCCGCCCGGTGACGCCGGGCTTTTCGCCATATTCCTCTCCGATGATGCCGTCGCCCGATCGCTCGGCATCGAGTAGGCGGCGCATCGCCTCCTCCGCCTCGCGGTCAGCGCGCGTCACCGGCGACTGATCCGCTTTCGTTTCCAGTCCGGCCGGGCGCCGGAAATAAGGGCGGATAACCGCGCCCGCCGCATCGGCAAGGCGTTGGGCGAGATCGATATCGGCTGGGCGCACGGGCATGGCGGCGACCTATCGCGCGCGGCCAAGGCAGGCTAGGATTATCGCATCGCCCCCATCGGAGTAATGTCGATGCGCCTGATTCCGCTTGCCGCCGCCGCCCTCACCGCATTGTCGCTGGCCGCGCCGGCGCATGCCACGCTCGCGCCGGGAGCGGTGGCCCCGGACTTCGCCACGCGCGGGGCGATGGCGGGCAAGATCGTGCCCGTCAATCTGAAGACCGCCCTGAAACGCGGCCCGGTGGTGCTGTATTTCTTCCCCGCCGCCTTCACCTCCGGCTGCAACGCAGAAGCACGCGCCTTCGCCGAGAAGATCGACGCTTTCCGCGCCGCCGGGGCGACGGTGATCGGCATGTCGGCGGACAATGTCGCCGACCTGCAGGCATTCTCATCGAGCGAATGCGCCGGCAAGTTCACCGTCGCCAGCGCGGGGCCGCGCGTGATTGCCGGTTATGATGTCGCGCTGGGCCGACAAGTGAAGGGCCGCGATGTCACCAGCCGCACCAGTTACGTGATCGCACGCGACGGACGGATCGCCTTCGTCCATTCGGACATGAGCCCCGCCGAACATGTCAGCCAGACCCTGGCAGCGGTGCAGAAGCTGACCGGCAAGAGCGCCGCGCGCTGATCCGCCGGGGCGAGGTCACCATATCTTAGCGAGTCGACTGATACGCATCCCTCTCTAACGAGGCGCAGATCGCGCCTCGGGAGTCGGAGGCACGGTGTGGCGAGCAAGGCGATCGATATTCGGGAGGGTAGTACCGGCGACCGGCTGTTCGCGCAGATCGGCGCCTTCCTGTCGGCGCATCGCCTGAGCCCCGACCCGGCCCATTATGCGCTGGCGCACGAAGTGCTGTCGAACGCCGCCGGGCTGATTGCGCAGCGCGTCGCCGCGATCACCGACGGCGGCGTCCGCCTCACCGCGCAGGATATCACGTCGCTGGGCGGGCAGGCCGTGATCGGCGCCCCGGTCGACGACGGGCAGGATGCCGCTGCGGACGACGCCATGATCGCGGACGCCGCGACGCATGAGGCGATGATCGAGCGCATCCTGATGCAGATCGACGGCTTCGGCGACACGATGCGCAACGCGCATGCCGAAGCGGGGGATTTCGGCCGCGATCTGGCACGTAGCGCGGCACTGATCCGCGACGCCGGCCCGGCCGTCACCTCCGAGCAGATCGGGCGCCTGACCGACGACATGATCGAGCGTGTGCAGCGCGCGGAAGCGCGGCTCGACGCCGCCCGCCGCGAAACCGACGAACTGCGCGTCGCGCTGGACGAGGCGCGCGGCTCCGCGCGGACCGATCCGTTGACCGACCTGCCCAATCGGCGCGCCTTCGATGAGGCATTCGCCGCGCTGGACCGCAGCAAGGTGATCACCGTCGCGATCTGCGACATCGATCATTTCAAGCGGGTCAACGACAATTTCGGCCATGCGGTCGGCGATCGCGTGATCCGGTCGGTCGCGAAGACACTGCGCGCCGAATGCCGGTGCCTGGTCGCACGGTATGGCGGAGAGGAATTCGCTTTGCTCTTCGAGGGGGTCACGCTGGAAGAGGCCGCGCGGCAGGTGGAGCATGCCCGCCATGCGATGACGCTGCGCCGGCTGCGCGTGCGCGAGACGGGCGAGCCGATCGGCGTGGTATCCTTCTCCGCCGGGGTGGCCGAGGGAACCGCCAGCGAGGGCCGCGCGGCGCTGATGGCGCGGGCCGATGCCGCCTTGTATCGCGCCAAGGATCAGGGGCGCGCGCAGACGATCACCGCCCCCTAATCACACCGCCGCCCGATCACACCGCCGCCCGATCGCCGGTAGCAGCGCGCATCCGGGCCGGCGCAGGCGCGTTGGACGCACATGTCGCTCGATCGTTTTCTCGCCGCCCAGCAGGATGTCTATCCGGTCGCGCTGGCCGAATTGCGCGCCGGCGAGAAACGCTCGCACTGGATGTGGTTCGTGTTTCCGCAGATCGCCGGACTGGGCCATAGTGCGATGGCGGCGCGCTATGCGATCGCCGATCTGGGGGAGGCGCGCCGTTATCTGGCGCACCCCGTGCTGGGATCACGCTATGCCGAGAGCGTCGCGGCGCTGATGCGGCACCGCGACCGGCCCGCGACGGCGATCCTGGGCACCATCGACGCGATCAAGCTGTGCTCATCGCTGACGCTGTTCGATCGGGCCGGGGCGCCGCCCGGGGTCGCGGCCGCGCTGCGCGCCTTCTTCCCCGCCCCCGACGCCGCAACGCTGCGGCTGATCGACGGGTGACCCGCACCTCACCCGGTCGTGCGGCCGCCGCTGACGATGGCGGTGCCGTTCGGCGCGATCGCGATCAGCCACTCCCCCTGGTTATCGCACGTCGCGATCCATGCCGGGCGCCCTTGCACCGGATCGGTCGGAACGGAGCGTGTCACCCCCTGGCAATCGCGACCGGCATCGCGGATCGCGCGAAACAGCGTGACGTTGCGCTCGCCCTCGTTCATCGCCTGGATCCGTTCGACGATCGTATCACCGTTCGCCGCGCCATTGGTGATCGCCTCCGCATTGCGGGTGTCACCCCCGCCGCAGCCGCCCAGCGAGAGCAGCATCGCCAGCGCGCCGAGGGGGGCGGCGAGAGATTGGGGCTGTGGCATCAAGGTCGGTCCTTTCTGATCGATAACAGGGCACTGGCGATCGCCAGCGGGCGCCACGCCACGCTAATCGGCTTTGCTGCGTTTCGCACCCCCGCTAGGGTGCGTCGATCGATCGGGAGAGGTGTGTGATGCGTAACCGCGGGGCATGGGGAGCGCGATGGGGCGGATGGCTCGCAATGGCGGCCATGCTGGCGTCGTGCGGCGGCGGCGACGGCTCTTCCGGTGGAGGGAGCGGCACGGCTGGTGGCGCGGCGGGGGGGACGACCGGTAGCACGGGCGGCTCGACGGGCACGGGCACCGGCTCCAGCACGAGCTCAGGCTGCACGCTGGCGGCGCGGCAACAATGGCTGCTGGCGCAGATGAACGAATGGTATCTCTTCCCCGAAACGCTGCCGACCGGGCTTGATCCGGCGGCCTATACCGATCTGTCGACCTATCTCGACGCGCTGACCGCCACCGCGCGCGCGCAGGGGCGTGACCGCTATTTCAGCTATGTCACCTCGGTTGCGGAAGAGAATGCCTATTACAACTCGGGCAGCACCGCCGGATTCGGCATCCGCCTGGCGCTCGACACGAGCAACCAATTGTTCGTGATCGAATCGTTCGAGAACGGGCCGGCGCTGAACGCCGGAATCGACCGCGGCACGCAGATCGTCGGCATCGGCACCAGCAGCAGCACCGTCCGGACGGTCAGCGACATCATCGCATCGCAGGGCACCGACGGGCTGACCGACGCGCTCGGCCCCGATGACAGCGGGGTACAGCGCGTCATGCGGATCCGCGATGCGGCGGGGACGCGCGACGTCACGCTGGCCAAGGCGGATTTCACGCTGTCCCCGCTATCGTCCCGCTATGGCTACAGGATCATCGCCGATGGCGGCCGTCAGGTCGGCTATGTCAATCTGCGCACCTTCATCAGCACCGCCAACGACCAGCTGCGCACCGCCTTCGCCGCCTTTCGCGCGCAGGGGATCAACCAGGTGATCGTCGACCTGCGCTATAACGGCGGTGGCCTCGTATCGGTGGCGGAATTGCTGACCAACCTGCTCGGCGCCGACCGCAGCACCGCCGACGTGCAAGCCTACACCACCTTCCGCACCTCCAAGTCGAGCCAGAACAAGACCACCTATTTCGCCCCGCCAACACAGGCGATCGCCCCGATGAAGATCGCCTTCATCGGCACCGGGCGCACCGCCTCCGCCAGCGAATATGTCATCAACGCGATGATCCCCTATCTCCACGGCAATGCCGCGCTGATCGGCAGCAACACCTATGGCAAGCCGGTCGGCCAGATCGCGCTCGACAATCCCGCCTGCCCCGATGACCGGCTGCGCGTGATCGCCTTCGCGTTGCAGAATGCCGCGCGCCAGGGCGATTATTTCAACGGCCTCGCCAGCAAGGTGGAGGCGAGTTGCCAGGCGAGCGACGACATTTCCTATCAGTTGGGCGACGCCAACGAAGCGTCCACCCGCGCCGCGCTCGATTTCCTCGCCGGGCGCAGCTGCACGCGGATCGGCGCGACCGCCAGCGTCGATCGTGCGGCCGCGATCGATGCGCCCGAACGCCGCCTGCTGACCCCCGCCGACGCCTCCACGCCGCAGCGCGAGCTGCCGGGGCTGTTCTGACGTCGGTGGCACGCGCCTGCCTTCATTGCGGTGCGCCCCTGCCCGAGGGCGCGCGCTTCTGCCCCGCCTGCGGCACGGCGGTGCCCGTCACGCCCCCGCCGGACGCCGGGGCGCGCGGCGGCTTTCCGGGCTGGTGGCTGGTCGCGCTGGGGGGCGTCGCGGCGATGATTCTGGCGGTCGTGTTCATCCAGCAGCGCGAAGGTGCGCGCGCGATCGCAGGGCGCCCCGATGCGGCGCCATCGGCCGGCGCAACGCCCGGCCCGGCCACCCCGACGCCGGAGCCGATGCCGGCCCCCCCCCCCCCTCCCCCCCCCACCGCTTCCGCCACGCCGAGTGATCCACTGGCGGGCATCATCGGCGGCGAGGCGCCGATCCCCGCCCCCGCGATCGCCGCCGCGCTGGACCGGCTGGCGGCGAATATGACCGCGGAGGAAGCCGAGGCCGGCGAGCCGCCGCGCCTGCGCGGGCCGCTGCGGGTCAACGGAATCGTCGTGGCGATCGACGGCGATGGCACCGTCGCGCTCGCCGGTCGTGATCCAGGCCGGCCGGTGATCGCGCAACTGCCCGATACGCAGATCGACGCGCTCGATCTGTTGACCCCCGGTATGGCGGTTAGGCTGACCTGTCGCGACGCGCGCGCGATCGGCGGCACCAGCGTGCTGGAGGGATGCCGGTTATAGGGCGTGGATGCTTTTTCGCTGTCGGGCGCGATCGCGCTGTGCTGTGATCCCCGCATGATCGCCCTGTTGCTCGCCCAAGCCGCTGCCGCCGCCTCGCCCGTCCCCGCCGCCCCCGCCGCGCTACCGCCGGTGCCTGCGCGTATCGAGCGGCTGCTGGCGCGCACCCCGGTGATCGACGGCCACAACGATCTGCCGTGGGAGATTCGCCAGAATTACGCTGCGAAGGTCGAATCGCTCGATCTGCGCCAGGATACGTCGCGCTGGGCCTATCCGCTGCAGACCGATATCGCGCGGCTGCGGCGCGGGCATGTCGGCGGGCAATTCTGGTCGGTCTATATCCCCGCCAGCGTGACCGGCGCGCGCGCGGTGGAGATGACGCTGGAGGAGATCGACATCGTCCGGCGCATGGCGGCCGCCTATCCCGATACGTTCGCGCTGGCGACCACCGCCGCCGACGTGCGCCGGATCCAGGCATCGGGGCGGATCGCCTCGCTGATCGGTGTCGAGGGCGGGCATCAGATCGACAAGCGCCTGTCGGTGCTGCGCCAGTACAAGGCGCTGGGCGTCGGCTATATGACGCTGACCCACGGGAAAAGCCTGGAATGGGCAGACAGCAGCACCGACGCCCCGCGCGCCGGCGGGCTGAGCGCGTTCGGCCGGCAAGTGGTGCAGGAAATGAACCGCATCGGGATGATCGTGGACGTCAGCCATATCGCCGACACGACGATGGCGGCGGTGCTCGACGTGTCGCGCGCGCCGGTGATCGCCTCGCATTCCTCCGCCCGCGCGATCGCCGACGCGCCGCGCAACATCCCCGATCCGCTGTTGCGGCGGATCGGCGCGGGCGGCGGCGTGGTGATGGTCAATTTCTATCCCAGTTTTGTGTCGGCACGCTGGCGCGCTTGGGATGGCGAGCGCACCGCCTTCGCCAAGTCGGTCGGGGTCGAGAGCGACATTTATGGCGCGGCCGCCCCGGCGCCGATGGTGGCGTGGGACCGCGCGCATCCCGAACCCGTCGTGACGGTCAGCGATGTGGCAGACCATATCGAGCATGTCGCGACGGTGGCGGGGCGCGGCGCGGTGGGGCTGGGCGGCGATTTCGACGGGATCAGCGGCACCGGGCCGATCGGACTGAAAGGGGTCGATGGCTATCCGCAGATCTTCGCCGAACTGGCGCGACGCGGCTGGAGCGACACCGATCTGTCGGCGCTGGCGCAGGGCAATGTGCTGCGCGTGATGGCGAAGGTGGAGGCGGTCGCCGCGGCGATGGCGAACGAACCGCCGGTCGACGCGACCGCCCCGGACTGAGGGGCAAGAAGAAAGAGCGGCTGGTTCGGGTAGCGCGCGGGGGCAGTTTCCCAGACCGCAGCGCACCCCTCCATACGGCCATCGGTCAGCGGGAGGAGAACCGCCGCGCGGCGAGCGGCTCTCCCCCTGCGTGGCCTGACGCCGGATCAGGCCTGCGCCGTTTCCAGCTCGTCCAGCGCCGGATAATCGGTGTAGCCCGCGGGCCCCGGCGCGTAGAAGGTCTTCGGGTTCGGCGTATTGAGCGGCGCGTCGCGGCGGAAGCGCTCCACCAGATCGGGGTTGGCGATATACAGCCGGCCGAAAGCGATCGCATCCGCCACGCCCTCGTCCAGATCGCGCTGTGCGGCTTCCCGGCTATAGTCCTGGTTAAGCACCAGCGGCCCGGTGAAGACCTTGCGGATGCTGGGGCTCAACTTGGGCACGCTGCTCGCGCCGAAGGTGCCGTCGGGCGATTGTTCGCGCAATTCGAGGAAACCGATGCCGAGATCGTTGAGCGCCTTCGCCGCCGGCACGAACACCGCCTCGGGATTGCTGTCGTCGGCGCCCTGCGTCTCGCCATTCGGGGACAGGCGAATCGAGGTGCGGCCCGCGCCGACCTCCGCGATCACGCGCTCCACCACCTCGCGCATCAGGCGGATGCGATTTTCCGGCGAACCGCCGTATTCGTCATCGCGCTGGTTGGTGTTGTCGCGCAGGAACTGGTCGATGAAATAGCCGTTCGCGCCGTGGATCTGCACCCCGTCGAAGCCGGCGGTCATCGCGTTGCGCGCGGCGGCGGCATAATCGTCCAGCGTCTGGCGGATGTCGTCCAGCGTCGCGGCGCGCGGCGTGTCATACGGGTTCTTTTCAGGATCGTGATAGGGCGCGCGCAGCGTCGACGACGACAGCGACTGCAGCCCGGTGACGTCCGGGCGCGCGAGCCGGCCCATGTGCCACAATTGCGCGACGATTCGCCCGCCCGCGGTGTGAACCGCCTCGGTCACCGGCTTCCACGCCTCGACCTGCTCGGCGGTCCACAGCCCCGGCGCGTTCGGCCAGCCCAGGCCCTGACGGCTGATCCCGGTCGCCTCGGAGATGATCAGGCCCGCGCCGGCGCGCTGCCGGTAATAATCAATCATGATCCCGGTCGGCACATGCCCGTCGGTAGAGCGCGTGCGGGTGAGCGGGGCCATGAGGATCCGGTTGGGCGCTTCGATCGCCCCCAGCGTAATCGGGTCGAACAGGCTGGGCATCCGTGTACCTCCAAAGACAGTCGGTGGTGAAGTGATCAGGCGCGGTAACTAGGCAGCCACGCCGCAAGTTGCATCGGATCGGTCGCTCAAGAAAACCTATCCGGCCGACAAGCCGATCGGCAAGCCCCCCGACATCTACCTTGCGATCGGCGCTGACGCGCCCGCCGGGGATGGTTATGGGGCGGCGATGCAGCCGATCCATGTCACCGATCCCGCCCTCGCGGCGCCGCACCCTCGCGGCGACGGCCCAGCGCTGATCGCGGTCGCGATCGGCAATGCCGCGCTCGCCTTCGGGCCGATGTTCGTGCGCCTGTCCGATACCGGGCCCGTCGCCGCCGCCTTCTGGCGGATCATGCTCGCGCTGCCGGTGCTGGGGGTGGCCGCCTGGCTGGCGCGGTCCCCCGGCACGCGCGCCGCGCCGCCGCGGCGGCTCGCGCTGTTCCTGGTGCTGGCGGGGGTGGCCTTCGCCGCCGATCTGGGCAGCTGGCATGTCGGCATCCTGGGGACGACGCTCGCCAATGCCACGCTGTTCGGCAATGTCGCGATCTTCATCTTTCCGGTGTGGGGCTTTTTCATCGCGCGGACGTGGCCCTCGAAGTCGCAGGCGCTCGCGCTGCTGCTCGCCGTGCTCGGCGCAGCGCTGTTGATGGGGCGATCCTATCAGCTCGACCCGCGGCATCTGCTCGGCGACCTCCTCTGCGTGCTCGCCGGGGTGCTGTACGCGGTCTATTTCATCCTGATGGCCGACGTGCGGCGGACGATGCCGCCGCTGGCGACGTTGGCCTGGTCGTCGGCGGTATCGATCCCCCCGCTGTTGCTGTTCGCGATCGTGCTGGGGGAGCGGATCGTGCCCGACGACTGGACGCCGCTGCTGGCGCTGGCCCTCATCAGCCAGATCATCGGGCAAGGATGCATGGTCTATGCGCTGGGGCGGCTGTCGCCGCTGGTGATGGGGGTCGCGCTGCTGATCCAGCCGGTGGTCGCCGGGACGATCGGCTGGGTCGGCTTCGGCGAGCGGCTGGGCACGGCGGATCTGGTCGGCGTGGCGATGGTGGCGGTCGCGCTGGTGCTGGTGCGGCGCGAGCCCGGACCTGTTACAGCGACCGCATCGTTGACGGACGCAATAACCGACGGAATGGCCGATCAGATGGCAGGGAAGAACCGATGACCGAGGATAGCACGCTCGACGAGATCCGCACCGCACTGGCGCCCGATCTGGCGGCCAATGCGGCGTTCGACGGCTGGGGCGATGCGGCGCTGGCGATGGCGGCGGAAACGCACGGGGTGGATCGCGACGTCGCCCGGCTCGCCTTCCCGGCGGGGCCGGTCGACATGATCGACGCCTGGTTCGACACGATCGATCGCGCGATGGTGGAGGCGGTTCCCGCCGGGGCGCTGGCGACGATGAAGGTGCGCGAGCGAATCACGCGGCTGGTGGAAGCGCGGCTCGACGCGCTCGCCCCCGATCGCGAGGCGCTGCGCCGCGCCCGCGCGATCCTGGCGCTGCCGCAGCATCTCACCCGCGCCGCAGCGCTCGGCTGGCGGAGCGTCGACCGGATCTGGCGGCACGCGGGGGACGAGGCAACTGACTATAATCATTACACCAAGCGCGCGATGCTGCTGGCGGTCTATACCGCGACGCTGACCGTCTTCCTTGACGACGACAGCGCGGAACAGACCGAAACGCGCGCCTTTCTGGCGCGGCGGATCGACGGGATCATGCGCTTCGAGAAAGCCAAGGCGGGGTTCGCCCGCCGCACGCGGCACCGCCCCAGCCTGAGCCGCTTCGTCGGGCGGTTGCGCTACCCGGTGGTATGACGACGGTGATCGCGATCGCTTATTGATAATCAATCGCACCGGCCATATAGATAGCGCGTGCCCGCGACCGATATCATCCCCTCGATGAACCTCGAAACCCTGCCCCGGCATCGGCGGGCGACGGTCGATACGATCGACTGGTCGCAGCTGGCGACGCCGGAGGCGCGCCGCCTGCGCGAGCTGGGGTTCGACCAGGGGGTCGCGGTCGAGGTGCTGCATCGCGCGCGCCTCGGGGGCGGTCCGATCGCGTGTCGGATCGGGCGGATGACGGTGGCGCTGCGCCGCGCGGTCGCCGCGACGATCAGCGTCTCTGTCGATCCGCTGCCGGCGGAATGATCGCGTCCGGCGCTCCGATCCTGATCGCTCGCTGATGGAAATGCCCCCGCTGGTCGCGATGGTCGGCAATCCCAATGCCGGCAAGAGCGCGCTGTTCAACGCGCTGACCGGCGCACGGCAGAAGGTGGGCAATTATCCCGGCGTCACGGTCGAGCGCCACTCAGGCCGGCTCGCGCTCGACGACGGGCGGCCGGTGGAGCTGGTCGACCTGCCCGGCGCCTATAGCCTCGACCCCGCCTCCCCCGACGAGCGTGTGACCCGCAACGTCGTCACCGGAGCGCAGGCGGGCGAGCGCCTGCCCGACGCGCTGGTGGTGGTGGTGGATGCGTCGAACCTCGACAATCACCTGCGCTTCGCGCTGCAGCTGATCGCGCTCGGTCTGCCGGTCGTGGTCGCGCTCAACATGGTCGATCTGGCGGAGCGCGACGGGCTGGTGCTCGATCCGGCGGTGCTGGAGGCGGAACTGGGTGTCGCCGTGATCCCGACCGTGGCGGTGCGACGGCGCGGGATCGAGCAACTGCGGGCGCAATTGACGGCACTGGTCGGTGCGACCTCGGGCGCGATGCGTGCGCTGCGCCCGTCGGACGGCAGCATCGACGACGATATCGTGACGCTGCAACGGCGCGCGCGCGCGATCGCCGCCGCCGCGACGATCAGCGAAACGCCGGTACGCCGATGGAACCACACGCTTGACGCGGTGGCGCTTCACCCGCTGGTGGGGCCGGTGCTGCTGGTGGCGCTGCTGTTCATCATGTTCCAGGCGGTGTTCAGCTGGTCCGAAGCGCCGATCGGCTGGATCGAGGACGGCTTCACCGCGATCGACGGGGCAGTGAAGGCGGCGATGCCCGACGGCTTCCTGCGCTCGCTGTTGACCGACGGCGTCATCGCCGGTGTGGGCGCAGTGGTGGTGTTCCTGCCGCAGATCCTGATCCTGTTCCTCTTCATCCTCGTGCTGGAAGCATCGGGCTATATGGTCCGCGCCGCGTTCCTGATGGATCGCCTGATGAGCCAGGTCGGGCTATCGGGGCGTGCCTTCATCCCCCTGCTCTCCAGCTTCGCCTGCGCGGTGCCCGGGATCATGGCGACGCGCACTGTGGAGGATGAGAAGGACCGGCTGACCACGATCCTGATCGCCCCGCTGATGACCTGTTCGGCGCGGCTGCCGGTCTATACGATTATCATCGGCGCGTTCATCCCGGCGCGGCAGGTACTGCCGTTCGTCGGGTTGCAGGGACTGGTGCTGCTCGGCCTCTATCTGATGGGAATCGTCGGCGCATTCGTCGCCGCGCTGTTGCTCCGCCGCACCGTGACGAAGGGCGAAAGCTCGGGCTTCATGATGGAAATGCCCAAGTATCAGATGCCGCGCCTGCGCGACATCGCGATCGGGCTGTGGAGCCGCGCGTGGATTTTCCTGAAGCGTGCCGGCACCACGATCGCGCTCACCACCGTGATCCTGTGGGCGCTGCTCAGCTTCCCGCAGGCGCCGGCGGGGCGCAGCCAGGCGGAATATTCGGTCGCCGGTCGGATCGCCACCGGGCTGGAGGTGATCGTCCGCCCCATCGGCTTCAACCACGATATCGCGCTGGCGCTGATCCCGGCCATGGCGGCGCGGGAGGTGGCGGTGGCGGCAATCGGCACCGTCTATGCGATCGACCATACAGACGACGCGGCGGGCGAACAGAGCCTGGTGGAGCGGTTGCGCGGGCGCTGGTCGCTGCCCACCGCGCTCGCGTTTCTGATGTGGTTCGTCTTCGCGCCGCAGTGCATCTCCACGATCGCGGTGACCCGGCGCGAGACCAATGGTTGGCGCTGGCCAGCGTTCATGGTTGGCTATCTGTTCGCAACCGCCTACGTGATGGCAGGGATTACGTACTGGGCCGCGGTGTTCGCCGGCCTGTAAGAGGGTTTCATGGCAGGCAGCGTCAACAAGGTCATTCTCGTCGGCAATCTGGGACGCGATCCCGAAAGCCGCAGCTTCCAGAACGGCGGCAAGGTGGTGAACCTGCGCATCGCCACGTCGGAATCGTGGAAGGATCGCAATACCGGCGAGCGCAAGGAAAAGACCGAATGGCATTCGGTCGCGATCTTCAACGAAGGGCTCGCCAATGTGGCCGAGCGGTTCCTGCGCAAGGGCAGCAAGGTCTACATCGAGGGCCAGTTGCAGACGCGGAAGTGGCAGGACCAGCAGGGGCAGGACCGCTATTCCACCGAAGTGGTGCTGCAGGGCTTCAACTCGGTATTGACGATGCTTGACGGCCCGCAGGGCGGTGGCGGTGGTGGCGGCGCCGGTCGCGACGACTGGGGCGGCGGTGATGATTTCGGTGGCGGCGCACGCGGTGGCAATCCCGGTGGCGCGCGTGGCGGCAGCGGCGGCGGATCACGTGGCGGCGCCAGCGGCGGCGGCGGCGGCGCGGGCGGTTTCGGGGGCGGCTTCGCGGACGATCTTGACGATGACGTGCCGTTCTAGATGAACGCCTGCCCCCCCATCACCCCCGACGCGCATGACGAGGCGGCGCGTACCGCCGTGCTGGCCGCGCATCATCCCGCGACGCTCGACGGCTCGGCGGCGCTGCGCCAGATCACCGATTTCGCCGCGCGGCTATGCGGCACGCGCACGGCGCTGGTCAGCCTGGTGGACGATCATCGCCAGTTCTTCCTCGCGCGGACCGGACTGGCAGCGCGCGAGACGCCGCGCGAGCAATCCTTCTGCGCGCATGCGATGTGGCAATCGGGGGTGATGATCGTACCCGACGCCACCGCGGATGCCCGATTCGCCGACAATCCGCTGGTATCCGGCGAAATGCAGCTCCGCTTCTATGCCGGTGCGCCGTTGATATCGGATGACGGTTACCCGCTCGGTTCCTTGTGCGTCATCGACGATCACCCGCGTCCCGAGGGGCTGACCGCGTTACAACGAGAGGGGCTGGAGGTGCTGGCCGCCGGCGTGCGCGCGCTGCTGCGCGACACCCGCGAAGGCTTTGCCCGCCGCGAATCGGAGCGCGAGGCGCGTGCGGCGGCGAACGACAGCGAACTGCGTTTCCGCACGCTCGCGGATACGATGCCGCAAATGGTGTGGTCGACGCTGCCCGACGGCTTCCACGATTACTACAATGCCCGCTGGTACGATTTCACCGGCGCCCCCCCGGGGACGACCGATGGCGAGGGCTGGAACGACATGTTCCATCCGGAGGACCAGGAACGTGCCTGGTCGGTGTGGCGGCAATCGCTGGCCACCGGGGCGCCGTATCAGATCGAATATCGGCTGCGGCACCATGATGGCACCTATCGCTGGGTGCTGGGCCGCGCCTTGCCGATCCGCGACGACGCGGGGGCGATCGTTCGCTGGTTCGGCACCTGTACCGATATCCACGAACAGAAACTGGCGCTCGAAGAGCGTGAGGTGATCAGTCAGGAACTGAGCCACCGGATCAAGAACATCTTCTCGGTGATCGCGGGCCTGATCCAGTTCACCGCGCGGACGCAGCCCGCGATCGCGCCGATCGCGCACGACCTGCGCCAGCGCATCACCGCATTGGGCCGGGCGCATGACTTCGTCCGTCCGCACAGCGCCCATTCCCGCCCGAAGCTGCATCAGGAAAGCCTGTACGGCCTGCTGGATACGCTGTTCGCACCCTATCAGCGCGAGGCGGGCGAGCGATTCCGCTTGCACGGCGACGACGTGGCGGTCGACGATCGCTCCGCTACGCCGCTGGCGCTGCTGTTTCACGAACTGGCCACCAATGCGAGCAAATATGGCGCGCTGTCGGTGCCCGACGGGTATGTCGATATCACGATCGACCAACAGGACGGTCAGGTACGGCTGATCTGGCGCGAGTGCGACGGCCCGGTGATTGGGCAGCCCGCCAGCGATGGCTTCGGCAGTCAGCTGATCGAGATGAGCGCGGTGCGCCAGTTGGGCGGTACGGTTCACCGGACATGGGAACCACGCGGCCTGATCATGACGATCGAGGCACCCGTCGCCGCGTTCAGCCGCGGACCGGCCACCTGACGAAATCGTCCGGCACCAACGCCGTGTCGGCCGGCTCCGCGGCCAGCCGGGCGGCGGCCAGGATCGCTTCATCGCTGAACGGCTTGCGGATATAGCCCAGCGCGTCAGCCGGGTTGGCGATCTGGCTGGGGTTGGCGGTGACAAACACCACCTTGATGCCATGTTCCTGCGCGATCCGTCGCGCGATGTCGGGGCCGGTGGGGCCATCCCGCAAGTTGACGTCGACGAAGGCGAAGCTGCATCCCGGCGCGGTCCGCAACGCGGTTTCCGCGTCAGCGGCGATACCGGCGACCTGATAGCCCGCATCCATCAGGATACGTTCCAGGTCGAGCGCGACGAAAATCTCGTCTTCGACGATCAGCGCCGTTTTGGTCATCGTCCTGTCCACATCACGCCCGCTTAACCGAAATCAAGCCCGATCAGTTCCGCGTGAGCAGAAATACGGCATGTTCGGCAAGAAAATTCGCCGCCGCGCCGCCGGTGCTCTTGTCACCCGACAGAAACCACGCGCCCTCGACCGTGATCTTCCGATCCGCAACATGGGCGCGGAAATCGTCCACTGTCAGATGATGGATGTTGGGCGTGTCATACCAGCGCTCGGGCAACAATCGCGTCACCGGCATACGGCCGCCCCACAATAGCGACAGTCGCACCCGCCAGTGCGCGAAATTGGGGAAACTGACGAAGGCATGCCGCCCGATCCGCAGCAATTCGTCCAGCACCCGATCGGGGGCGCGCGCGGTCTGCAACGTCTGGCTGAGGATCGCGTAATCGAAGCTTTGATCGGGATACCCCGCCAGATCGACATCGGCGTCACCCTGGATCACGCTCAGTCCGCGCGCCACCGCCGCCGCGACATTGCCGCGATCGATCTCCAGTCCACGTGCATCGACGCCGCGCGTGTCCCGCAGCGCCGCCATCAGCTCCCCGTCGCCGCAGCCGACATCCAGCACCCGCGCCCCGTCAGGCACATGCCGCGCGATCACCGCCAGATCCGCCCGCAACGTCATCGGTCCGCCGCCATGAAACCGCCGACGACGCGCTCCAGCTCGGGCGCATCGAGCAGGAAGGCGTCATGGCCATAAGGACTGGTCAGTTCGACGAAGCTGACCCGCGCGCCGGCGGCATTGAGCGCCTGCACGATGCTGCGCGATTCGGCGGTCGGATACAGCCAGTCGGTGTCGAAACTGACGAGGCAGAAGCGCGTCGCCGTGCCGCGAAAAGCGTTCGCAAGCAGCCCGCCATGCTCCTCCGCCAGATCGAAATAATCCATTGCGCGGGTGATATAGAGATAGCTGTTGGCGTCGAACCGGTCGGTGAACGACAGCCCCTGATAGCGCAGATAGCTTTCGATCTGGAAATCGGCGTCGAAGCCGAAGCTCTTTTGCTCGCGCGCCTGCAGCCGGCGACCGAATTTCTCCGTCAGCCCCGCCTCGGACAGATAGGTGATGTGCGCCGCCATCCGCGCCACCGCCAGCCCGGCGGCGGGGGGATCGCCATCATAATAGGCGCCGTCGCGCCATTTCGGATCCGCCATCACCGCCTGCCGCCCCACCTCGTGAAAGGCGATATTCTGTGCGGTATGGCGCGCGGTGGAGGCGATCACCACCGCAGCGCGAACGCGATCGGGATAGGTCGCCGCCCATGACAGCGCCTGCATCCCGCCCATCGACCCGCCGACCACCCCGGCGAGCGTGCCGATACCGAGGTGATCGAGCAGCATCGCCTGCGCGCGCACCATGTCGCGGATCGTGATCACGGGAAAGTCCATGCCATAGGGGCATCCGGTCGCCGGATCGATGCTCGCCGGCCCCGACGAACCCATGCAGCTGCCCAGCACGTTGGCGCAGACGACGAAGAAGCGGTCGGTATCGATCGGCCGCCCCGGCCCGACCATGCGGGTCCACCAGCCCTGTTTGCCGGTGCGCGGATTGGGCCCGGCGACATGCTGGTCCATCGTCAGCGCGTGGCAGATCAGCAGCGCATTGCCGGCATCGGCGGCGAGCGTGCCATAGGTTTCGTAGGCGATATCCACCGGCGACAGCCGGGCGCCGCTGTCGAGCGTCAGCGGACCGGGCAGCGTCACGCGGCGCGCCAGCCCGAAACGGGGATCGGCGGGTGCAGGAAAGTCAGGCATTGAGCCCTGCGCCTTAAACCGCCACCGCCGCCCCGTCGAGGGCGGGTGGCTGCGGCTGGCCGGGCGGGGGCGGCCGGCGCCCTCCGTTGCCACGCGCGCGCGCGGACCGTACAGCGCGCGGATGACCGACACGATCGCTCCCACCCGCCCGGCCGCGCCCGAAGCCAAGCCGTGGATCACCGCCATCGCCCCCTATGTTCCCGGTCGGGCCACCGCCGACAACGGCCGCCCCGTGGTGAAACTGTCGTCGAACGAAAATCCGCTCGGCACACCGCAGGGCGCGCGCACCGCGTTCCGCGACGCCGCCGACGAGCTGGAGCGCTATCCCGACGCCAGCGCCGCCGCGCTACGCGACGCGCTGGCCGCGCATTACGGGATCGAGGCCGAGCGCATCATCTATGGCACCGGATCGGACGAGGTGCTGCACCTCGCCGCCGGCACATTCGCGGGTGTGGGCGACGAGATCATCCACGTCCGATACGGCTTCGCGGTCTATGATATCGCAACGCGGCGTGTCGGCGCGGTGCCGGTCGTGGTGCAGGACGACGATTACGCCACCGATATCGACGCGATCCTGGCGGCGGTGACCGAGCGGACGAAGGTGGTGTTCCTCGCCAATCCGAACAACCCGACCGGCACCTATACCAGCCGAACCGAGATCGCCCGGCTGCATGCCGGGCTGCCGCGCGACGTGCTGCTGGTGGTAGATCAGGCCTATACCGAATATCTGACGCCGGAGGATGATGACGGCGCGCTCGAACTGGCGCGCACGCAGCCCAATGTGCTGGTGACGCGCACGTTCTCGAAAATCTTCGGGCTGGCGGCGGAGCGCGTCGGCTGGGGCTATGGCGCCCCCGCGCTGATCGCGGCGATGCACCGGATCCGCGCGCCCTTCTCCTTCGGGATCGGCGCGCAGCGCGCGGCGATCGCCGCGCTGGCGGATACCGCGTTCGTGCGCCGCAGCTTCGAACACAATCTGGTGTGGCGCGACTGGTTCGTCGGCGAGATCGCACAACTCGGCAATGCCGGGCTGCGCACGGTGCCGAGCAAGGCGAATTTCGTGCTGGTGCTGTTCGAGGGCGCGCTGTCCGCGGAGGCTGCCTATCACGCGCTCATGGCGGCGGGCTATGCGGTACGCTGGCTGCCCGGACAGGGGCTGCCGCACGGCCTGCGCATCACGATCGGCCGCGAGGAGGAAATGCGCGCGGTGGTCGACGTGCTGCGCGCCGAGGTGCGGAACGCGGGCTGATGCTGCCGTTCACCCGCGTCACCATCATCGGGCTGGGCCTGATCGGCTCGTCGATCGCGCGCGCCGTGCGCGATCGCATGCCGACGGTGCGGCTGACCGGGCATGATGCCGATGCCACGGTGCGGGAAACCGCGCGGCGGATCGATCTGGTCGACGACGTCACCGATACCGCGGGCGCGGCGGTGACCGACGCCGATCTGGTGATCCTGTGCGTCCCCGTCGGCGCGATGCGCGCGGTGGCGGAGGAGATCGCCGCCGATCTGCCCGCCGATGCGATCGTCAGCGACGTCGGCAGCTGCAAGACCGCGGTCGCGGACGCGCTGGCGGCGATCCTTCCCGCGCCGCGCGTGGTGCCGGCGCATCCCGTCGCCGGCACGGAACAGAGCGGCCCGGAGGCAGGCTTCGCGACGCTGTTCCGCCGCCGCTGGTGCATCGTCACGCCACTGGCCGACAGCGATCCGGTCGCGGTCGGGCGGGTGGAGGAATTCTGGCGGCGGCTGGGCGCGGACGTGGAGCGGATGGCGCCCGATCACCACGATCTGGTGCTGGCGGTGACCAGCCACCTGCCGCACCTGATCGCCTATACGATCGTGGGTACCGCCGACGACCTGCAACAGGTGACCCAGTCGGAGGTCATCAAATTCTCCGCCGGCGGCTTTCGCGATTTCACCCGCATCGCCGCATCGGACCCGGTGATGTGGCGCGACGTGTTCCTGGCGAACAAGGATGCGGTGCTGGAGATGCTGCAACGCTTCAGCGAGGATCTCAGCCAGTTGCAGCGCGCGATCCGCTGGGGCGATGGCGATGCGCTGTTCGAGCGCTTCGCCCGGACGCGCACGATCCGCCGCTCGATCGTCGATCAGGGGCAGGACGACGACGCCGCCGATTTCGGGCGCCGGCACGATTGAGCAACCCGCCGGAGCGGGTCAGTTGGTCATGCCCGGCGGCGCACGGCGCTAGTCGTTGAGCGCGTTGATCGCGGCGTGCACCCGCGCCTCGATCTCCTTGCGGGGCAGGCCGGGCGGGATCGCCGCGCCGAATCGCAGCGTCAGAATGCCCGGCGTCGGTGTGCCGTCGCGCGGTACGAACCGCCCCGAGTCGCTCGCCACCGGCACGACCGGCAACCCCAGCGCCTTGTACAGGCCGATGAACCCCGGTTTCAGCGCCGGCCGCTCGCCATGCCGCACGCGCGTGCCTTCGGGGAAGATCAGTACCGACCGGCCGCTCGCGCGCACCGCCTCACCCGCGCGCAACAGATGGCGCATCGCCTTGCTGCCCGCGCCGCGATCGAGCGCCACCGCGCCATAGCGGCTGGCGATCAGTCCCCATACCGGGATGCGCAGCAATTCCTGTTTCAGCACGATCAGCGGGCCGTCGATCCGATCGACCAGCTCGAACGTCTCGAACATCGATTCATGCTTCGCGACGTAGAGCGCCGGCCCGTCGGCGAGCCTGCCCTCGACCCGCACCGCCACACCCAGGATCATCCGTGCCAGCCAGCGGTGCAGCCTGACCCAGAAATGCGCGTAGCGCACCACCGCGCGGTGACCGAACGGCAGCGACAGCGGCGCGGCAAGCACGACCGGCACCGACAGCCCGTAGAAAGCGGCGCGGAACAGCAGCGCGCGCAGCCGGCTCATGCCCCGCCCCATGCCCCCGCAACCGCGCGCCAGCCGAGCGCCACGCCGCGCAGCAGCAGTTTGTGATACTCATTGATCGCCTGCGGCAGCGTCGGAAAGCTCTGCACGCCGTCGACGGTGATCGTCACGTCGGGCCCCAGGGTGGCGCCGAGCTCCATCGCCGCGCGGCGCGCATGCCAGTTGGAGGTGACCAGCCGCACCGATCGATAGCCATGGGTACGCACCCAGGCGCTCGTTTCCTCGGCATTGCCGCGCGTATCGACCGCCTCATCGCCGAGATCGACGCAGCAGGCGATCGTCGTGGCATGCCCGGCGACCCGGGCGAGATCCCGGCGCGTCACTCCCGGCGCGGTGCCGGTCACCAGCAAGCGCCGCGCCCGGCCCGCTTCGAGCAGGTCCAGCCCGCGCGCGATCCGCCCCGCCGCGCCGGTCGGCACGACGATCGCGTCGGTGCGCAGCGCATCGTCGGCGGGACCCGGCAGCAGCAGCATGAAGGCGGCGAAGCCCAGCGCCCAGATCAGCACCACGACCGCGATGACGCGCCGGATCACGGCAATCGCCCCAACGCCTGCAGCACCGCCCGCCGCGCGACGATCGCAGCAAGCAGCACGAACACCACCGGCAGCAACGCGATCGCGACCCAGCCTTCCCGTCCGAGCGACAGGCCCGCCAGCAATTGCGATCCCGCCGCGCCGATCTGCGATCCCGCCAGCGCGACCACCAGCCATCCCGCCACACCGCCGAACAGCGCCCCCCAGCTCGCATCGCGCGCGAGGCGGCGCTGGAACAGCCGCGCCACCTGCACGTCGGTGGCGCCGAGCGCATGCATCACCTCGATCGTGGTGCGATGCGCCTCCAGTCCGGCGCGAGCGGCCAGGATCACCACCGCCGCCGTCGCCACCGCCATCAGCACCACCAGCGTCGCCGACAACACGGTGAAGCCGGTCAGCAGCCGCCCGATTGACGCCATCGCATCGCCGTGGCGATCGACCTGCGCCGCCGGCGCGATCCGCGCCAGGAGCGCCCGCACCTGCGGCAGCGCGTCGGCGCGATCCGCGAGATCGATATCGATGAGCGCGGGGATCGGCAGCTCGCCATCCCCCGCCGTATCGCCCAGCCACGGCCCCAGGATCCGCGTCAGCTCCGCACGCGGAACGACGCGCACCGCCCGCACCGCGCGCGACGCACGCAGCGCATCGACGACGCGCTGCTCGGTCGCGGCGCGCGTCGCGGCATCGGCGGTGGCGATCTGGACCGTGGCACGTCCAGCCAGCTCACGCCCCATCGCCCCCGCCGCGGCGGCGGTGGCCACCCCCGCCGCGGTGGCGAGCACCGTCAGGAACAGCATGATGGCCAGTACCCAGGCCATCGTGCGCCCCTGTCGCGCGGTATCGAGGACGCGGTGGGTAGCCTGTTTCACAGCGGCACCACCCCGTCGCCATCGCGATAGATCGCCGCCGGCGGCCTGATCGGCCGTCCTTGCCCCCGCTCGGGTGGTGGGCCATCCTGCAACCGGCCGTCGACGATCCGCAACAGCCGTGCCGCCTGCACCCGGTCGAGCAGCGCGTAATCATGGGTCGCGACGACGACGGTCGTGCCGAGACCGTTGAGCGCGGCGAACAATTGCATCAGCCGGTCGGCCATCGCCTCGTCGACGTTGCCGGTCGGCTCGTCCGCGACCAGGATCTCGGGCCGGCCGATCACCGCACGCGCGATCGCGACTCGCTGCTGCTCCCCGCCCGACAGGGTCGCGGGGCGGGCGTCGGCACGATGGTGCAACCCGACCCATGCGAGCATTTCGGTCACCGCCTCGCGCACGTCGCGCTCCAGCATCCCCGCGATGCGCAGCGGCAGCGCGACATTGTCCGCGATCGACAAATGCGGGACGAGGCGGAAATCCTGATAGACGACGCCGATCCGCCGCCGGAACCCCGGCATCCGCCCGCGCGGCAGCGTCACCACGTCGGTGCCGAACAGCCGGATGATCCCGCGCGTCGGCCGCTGCGCGAGATACAACAGCTTCAGCAGCGAGGTCTTGCCCGCGCCGCTGGCGCCGGTGAGGAAATAGAATTCGCCCGGCGACAGCGCGAAATGGAGGTCGCGCAGCACCTCGTCGCCCTGGCCGTAGCGTAATCCGACGTGTTCGAACTCGACGATACCCGCCACCCGTCCCCGACCTGCCTCCGCCCCGGCGCAGGGGCGGCCCCGGCGGCCGGCCCGTGCAAGAAGGTGATCGCCATCGCACGCGCCCCGCCGCGCTTCAAGCATCGCGAGTCGTTACTATTGGACAACAGCGACTTGCCATCAGCGCACGGTCGGTGTTTAGATTCGGTTTACGTCCAGCCGGTGCCCGCCATGATCCTCGAATGCCCCGAATGCCGCACCCGCTATCTGGTCCCCGACAGTGCGATCGGTGCCACCGGGCGCGCGGTGCGTTGCGCCAATTGCCGGCACAGTTGGTATCAGGAACCGGCGGACCTGCCCGCGCCGCCGCCGCGCGTGGTGGACGGCGACGGCGATACCGCGACGCTGGTGCGCGACAGCGCGGCCGCGACAATGGCCGCGCCTCCGCCCGTTTCGCCCGCGATCGCCGCCGCGCCCGCGCCGCTGATCGATGCTAGCGCCTATGCCGCGACGGGTGAATCGAGCAGCCCCGGCTACGATGCCTTCGCGCATCGCCCGCCGTTCCGCGCCACCCGCAACACCACGCGCATCCGTACCATCGCCAGCCTGGCGGCGGGGCTGCTGATGCTGGTGGCGATCGCGATCATCCTGTGGACCACCGCACCGGGCCTATTGCAGCAGGCGGGGCTGGGGATCGGCCGCGACGAACTGCCGCTGACGATTCGCGACAATCCGATCGAGCGCCGCAAGATGGCGAACGGTTCCGAACTGTTCGCGGTGAGCGGGCAGATCACCAATCCGTCCGCGACGCGCCAGCGCGTGCCGGATATCCGCGCCGACCTGCGCGATTCGCAGGGCAAGATCGTGTTCAGCTGGACGATCACGCCGCAGCAACGCTCGCTCCCGCCCAGCGGCGCGATCGACTTCAACTCGGCGCAGGTCGACGTTCCCGCCAGCTCGAAACAGCTCGATCTCAGTTTCGTCGGCGAGAACAGCTAGCCCCACGATCCCCGGCATGGCGATCCGGCGGTTTTGCCGTTGCCAGCGGCGTGCCGCTTTGATAGGGGCGCGCTCCTGCCAATCGCCGGGCCCGCCCGGTAGATATCACGTGCGGTCGTGGCGGAATTGGTAGACGCGCAACGTTGAGGTCGTTGTGTCCGAAAGGACGTGGAAGTTCGAGTCTTCTCGACCGCACCATTTTTGAGCAGATGAGAGCGCCGTGGCCCTCCCGGACGGGATCCCCGCCGCGCCGACGGCAATCGCGGACATTCACGGCATACGGTTCGGCATCACCCTGAATGTCACGATGCCGGCGGTCGCCCAATAACCGCCCAGGCCGCGTTGAGCCGGCACGATAGGCGGTGGTGGTTGGGGCCCGGGGGCGTCAGCGCACAGCCCAGCCTTGCGGGGATCATCGCATCGGCCATGCGGCTGACGATCCCGTCACATGATGGCCCCAGCATGGGTCAGCGTCGGCATGGGGCGCGGGCCATCGGGGATGGCGCGCACCTATACGCCGACGCGCCTTCCCCCTTCGTCCACGGTGAGCCGCTCGTATGTGGCGATCGTCAACCAGGTGACGGGGCGCGACTATGGCTGGTTCTTCGACGCCTATCTACGCGAGGCCGCACTTCCGCACCTGGAAACGCACCGTTCGGGCGACGTGCTGAGTCTCGAATGGCGGGTGCCGGGGAACAGGCCCTTTCCGATGCCGGTCGAGGTCAAAGTAGGTGACCGAATGGAGACGGTGCCGATGGCGGACGGGCACGGCAGGCTGACCATATTGGCCGGCGAAACGACGATCACCCTTGATCCGCGCTCGAAGATCCTCCGCCAGCTCGACGGCATCGATCGCTTTCAGAGGTGGCGAAAAGCATCGTCGGCGCCGGCGGCTGGCGCGCGATGAGGGCCTCATCGGGCGTCAAGGCCGCCCTTCCCTGTCGTGGTGGCCAACATCCGCTGATGGCCGGCGGACGCGCTGTCACGCACGGATCAGATCAATGACGGACAGCCCGCCGATCACCCGTCGCGCCGCCCTGGCGCTTACCGGCGCCGGCCTGATGTGGCGCGTGCCCGCCGCAGCACGATCCCCGCTACCCACCGTGTCTTTGTCAACGCCGTTCGGCGACATCGAGATCGACGTCGATACGGCACGCGCGCCGATCACCGCGAAAAACTTCCTCCGCTATGTCACGCTCGGGCTCTACGAGGGCGGATGCTTCTACCGGGTCGTGCGGCCTGACAATGATCACAATCCCGCGACGATCCGCGTCGTACAGGGTGGCCGCAACGCCGACAGTGGCTCGCTGCCACCGATCGCCCATGAGGGCACGCGGCAGACCGGTCTTCTGAATCTCGACGGCATTCTGTCGATGGCCCGCAACGCGCCGGGAACAGCGACGTCCGAGTTTTCGATCAGCATTGGCACCAACGCCGCGCTGGACGAGGGAGGCGAGCGCAACCCCGACGGGAAGGGGTTCGCCGCCTTTGCCCATGTCCGTCAGGGCATGCATATCGTCAGAAGGATCAACGGCTTGCGCGCGGATGCGCCAACCGATGATCCCTATCTGGCTGGCCAGATGCTCAATCCGACGGTGCCGTTTCTGGCGGTGCGCCTGATACGTGGATGAGGCACTTGGCACGCCAGCGCATATCGCGCCGGTGATCCTGCAGGCGCCGCGCCGCACCGGGCGTCGCCGGCAAGGTTCGGCGCCGGACCTGTCACCCGGCCGTCGCATCCGCCTGAGGGGCCGAGCGCGCTTCCAGCGCTCGTCCCAGCGCCTCCCGCCGATCGGCGCGTGCCCGTGCCGCCAACGGGCTGCCGGGGACGGCATCGAAGGCGTGACAGGCGCCGGGGTAGACGTGCAGTTCGGTCGGCACCCCGGCGCGGATCAGCCGCCTCGCATAGTCGAGGTTCTCATCGACGAACAGGTCGAGTGCGCCCGTCGCGATATAGGCTGGCGGCAGCCCGGAAAGATCGTCGGCGCGCGCGGGAGCGGCATAGGCGGAAACGTCAGGTCCCCCCGGTTCGTGGCCCAGCATCGCCTCCCAGCCGAAGCGGTTGTGCGCCGCGGTCCAGACGAACTCGCCCGTATAGGGATGCACGTCGCGTGTGCAGGTGCGATCGTCGAGCATCGGATAGGTCAGGCACTGGAACGCCAGCGCGGGCAGCCCGCGATCGCGCGCCAATAGCGACAGCGCCGCGGCATAGCCGCCGCCGGCGCTTTCACCCATCACGCCGATCCGGCTCGCATCGACGCCGGTCGCCTCGGCATTGGCGAAGAGCCAGGCCAATCCGGCGTAGCAATCCTCGATCGGCCCCGGATACGTGGTTTCGGGGGCGAGGCGATATTCGACCGAGACGACGACGCACGACAGGTCGGACGCCAGCTGACGCAATATCGGCTCGAGATCGGCGACCTTGCCCATGACGTAGCCGCCGCCATGGATATGGTAGATGCCGGGCAGCGCACCATGGTCGCCCCCGGGCCGGAAGACATGGAGCGTCACATCCGGCGCCCCGGGCGGTCCGGGGACGAGCTGTTGCCGGTGCGTGGTCAGCGTGGGGTCGGCGGGCGGAAAGAACGCGGGGCGCGCGCGCAACGCGGGCAAGGCCTCGCGCGTCAAGGTAAGGTTCGGCATCAGATCGAGGACCGGGCGCAGCGTCGGGTCCACGAGATGAAGGCTGTTCATGGCATGATCCTCGTTGGCCAGAATATCATATCGCGGCCGGGGGAGCGGATGGCCGGTTCACCCGCGATCCAGGCCTCGCCGACATCTTCCGTGCCGTCATCGATCGTCTCGCGGCCCCGTTCGGGCCGCACGATCGCTCCACTGCCGCCGGGCGAGCGTGACGAAGCTCGTCGGCCCCAGCTCTGCCGCAGATCGACCGATGGCGAAACCATAGCGCCCCGCCGCGAGGCGCCACGCGCCGTCGCGATGGTCGGCAATGATGCGAGGTTCAGCGTCGATCGTCACTTCCCTGGCCTCGCCCGGCGCAAGCTCGACCTTCGCGAACCCAGCCAGCCGGCGGGTCGGCCCCGCCGGGGTGGACACAAGGTACAGCTGCACCACATCGCCGCCGGCCCGCGCGCCGCTGTTGCGCACGGTGATGCGGGCCGTCGGGGCGGCGCCGCCTGACAGGATCGGGCGCCCGTGCGCAAAACTGGTGTAGCTGAGCCCGAAGCCGAACGGGAACAGCGGCACGTCGCCACGTCGGGCGTGGAAGCGGTAGCCGACGTCAGCGCCCTCGATCGCATAATCGATCGGAAAATGGCGCCCCGATGCGGCGGCGGCGACAAACGCGGCCTCGCTCATCCCCGCCCAGGGCAGCGCCGGTCGGGGCAGTTGGCCGGTACTGGCGGGAAACGTGACGGGCAAGCGCCCCGACGGGTTGGTCCGGCCGAACAGCGCATCGGCGATCGCCGGCCCGCCCTGCGCGCCCGCATACCACGCCTCCATCACCGCGCCGGTACGGTCCAGCCACGGCATCAGCACCGGGCCGCCCGTTTCCAGCACCACCACCGTCCGTGGATTGGCCTCGGCGACCGCGGCGATCAGCGCGTCCTGCCCATCGGGCAGCGACAGATCGGGCACATCGGCCCCCTCGCTCATCCACTGCGTCGCGAAGACGATCGCGACATCGGCCGCGCGCGCGGCAGCGACCGCCTCGCTGACGTAGCGCCCGTCGCGATAGGTGATCGCGGCCTGGGGGGCGAGCGTGCGGATCGCGCGTAGCGGAGACGAGGCGTTGAATGTCTGATTGTTGTATTTGGCGAGCGGCCCTTCGCCGCCCATCGGGATCGATACCGCGGGGCCGCCTTGCGCCTCCACCTGGCTGGATCCGCCACCCGACAACACGCCGGCATCGGCATGCCCGCCGATGATCGCGATCGAGCGCACCGACGTGGACAGCGGCAGCAGCGCATTGCGGTTGCGCAGCAGGACGATGCCCTCGTCGGCCACCCCGCGCGCGACGCGGGCATGGTCCGCGACGTCGATTGCCGCGCGGGCCGGCGGGTGCGCGTCGAGCCCTACCGCGTAGATCGAACGCAGGATGCGGCGGTTCATGTCGCGCAACCGCACGGCATAGGCCGGGTCGCGCGCCGCCGCCGCAGCAAGCGGCGCGCCGAGAAACGTCTGCTTGTCGATCTGCGCGCCCGATTGCTGATCGAGGCCGGCGAGCGCGTAGGCGACGCTGTCGGTCGCGCCCCAATCCGACATGACGAAGCCGGGATAGCCCCAGTCCTGCTTCAGCACGCGATTGAGCAGGTCATCGCTGCCGCACGCCGGCGCGCCGTTCACCCGGTTGTACGCGCACATCACCGCGCCGGGGCGGCCGCGCTCGATGGCGATCTGGAAAGCGAGCAGATCGCTCATCCGCAGCGCATCGTCGGAAATGAGCCCGTCGACCACATGGCGGCCGGTTTCCTGCGCGTTCAAGGCGAAATGCTTGACGGTGGAGAGGACGTGGCGGCTCTGGATGCCGTCGATAGCGGCCCCGCCGAGCAACCCGGAATGCAGCGGATCCTCGCCCAGATACTCGAACGTGCGGCCGTTTCGCGGATCGCGGATAAGGTTGATACCGCCCGCCAGCAGAACGTTGAAGCCCTTCGCCCGCGCCTCATCGGCGATCATCGCGCCACCGCGGCGCAGGAGGCCCGGGTTCCATGTCGCGCCCATCGCCATGCCCGACGGCAGCGCGGTCGCGCCGTCGCCGCGCAGCCCGGCGATGTAGGACACGCCCAGGCTGGCATCGGTCTCGGTCAGCGCGGGCACGCCGAGCCGCTCGATACCTTGCACATAGCCGGCGCCCGTGACCGCCTCCGGCGGAATGACGACGTCGGGGATCAGCGGAATGGCCCATAGCCCGTGCGTCAGCGTGGTACGCTCGTCAGGTTGCATCCGCGCTTCCGTCGCGGCCGCCCGTGCGTCGGGGTCGACGGTCCGCGGGGCTTCCTGCGCGCTCAGCTGGGTCGCCGCCGTCAGGACTGCGCCACCGAGCGCGAGGACACGGGCGAAACCTTTGCGATACGGCATCGATCGATCGGACCTCATATTACTGCCCCTATATCACCGCCACCGCGTCGATGGGTGGCACCGGCGGGAGACGCCGCGTCGTCAATTCGGCGAGGATCGCCCGATGCCGTCCCGCATCGAGCCGGTAGAACAGGCAGACGAGGCAGGCCGCGAAGGCGAGCAGACCTGTCCCCGGACCGTAGATTATTCCGATCCACATCGTCGCCCGTGGCGGGAGCGCGACGGCGGCCGCCGCCCCACCGTGCACCGCGGCGCCGCTGGGCATGTCGATCAATTGCACCGCCACCCCCGCGATCAGCGAGCCGACGCCCAGCGCCGCCTTGCTCGCGAACGCCCAGCCGGCGAAATACAGTCCCTCGCGCCGGGCCCCGAAAAGATATTCATGCTCGTCGGCGGCATCCGCCATCATCGAGGCGAAAGCGATCGCAGCCATGGCCAGCATCGTCCCACCGACAAACACCGCGCCGGCCAGAATCGCCACTGGCGGGCCGCCTTCGACCGGCAGCATGCCGACGAGCCGCGCTGTCGCGGGGAGTGAGAAGGCGGCGGCAAGCCCGGCGATCCCGGCGATCAGCACCGTGCGCTTTTCCAGCCGGCGCAGCACCGGCCCCGCGAACGGAGCGCCGCACAGCAGCCCCAGGAAAAGCGCCAGCGTCACCGTCTGTATCTGCGCCGGCTGCATGCGCCAGAAATAGGTGTTGGCATGAATCGCGAGCGTGGCGTGAATCGCCGAGGAGGTGAAGAGTAGCAGCGCCCCGGCGAACAGTGTTCGAAACGACTGGTTGCGGAACAATTCACCCAGCTCACGCCACAATCGGGCACGCATCAGTCCCTCCGATCGCGTCGGCGCATGCTGCCGCTCGGGCATGGCATACAGCGCGCGCATCGATACCAGGGTGAAGATCGCGATGATCGCCCCCAGCGTCAGCGCGAAGGGGAGGTATGCCGCGCGGTTCGACAGGCCCGTCGGCCCGGACATAAAGACGCCGAACCCCAGCGCGATGGTGATGACGCCACCCAGCATCGCGATGCCCCAGCGCCACGCCGCGATCGCCGAGCGTTCCTCGTAATCGTCGCTCAATTCCGCGCCGACCGCATTGTACGGTAAGAGGAAAAGCGAGATCGAAACGCGTAGTCCGATCGAGCCGGCCACCAGCCAGGCGGTGAGCGCCGGAACGCTCCATCCACGCGGCAAGGCAAAGATGATCGCGAGGAACAGCATCGTTCCCGGTACGCCCAGCATCATGAAAGGCAGCCGGCGGCCGAACCGCGACCGCCACCCGTCCGACAGCGAACCGATCAGCGGATCGACGACCGCATCCACGAGCAAACCGACCGCAAGCGCGGCGCCGACCAGCGCGGCCGGCATGCCGCACACTGCCGTGGCGTAGAAGAACAGAAACAGATTCACCGCCTGCGTTGCGGCGCCATCGAGGATCGCCCCCGATGAATAGGCGATCGTCGCGGCGGTGCGGATCGGCGGCAGAGACCGCATCGTCGCCCTTTCGGATGCCGCCAGGCCGGAATCGTCGCTCATCGCCCGGTCCCCAGCCACCCATCGCATTCCAGCCAAGCGTGAAACGCGGGCATGAACCCCGTGCTCGTCGTGCCGAGCGTTCCCATCCCGAACCCGTGGCCACCACGCGCATAGACGTGCAGCTCGACCGATCCACCTGCCGCGCGCCACCCCTCGATCAGGCCGTAACCTTGCCGACCGTAGAGTTGGTCGTCGGCCGCCATCGCCGCGAACAACGGCGGCGGATCCGCACGCACCGGGCGCCGCGCCATAGAGGGGTAGATGGCCGCCAGAAACGCCGGCGCGGCGTCTTTCCCGTCGCGCTCGGCCAGCGCCAGGCCGATCATCGCGCCCGCCGAGAAGCCCAGATAGCCGATGCGCCGGGGATCAATCGACCATGCCGCCGCGCGCTCACGCACCAATCGCATGGCGGCGGCGGCATCGTCGATCATGAAGGGCGGCACATCGGAGGGGGTCATCGAGGCGGCATTGGCCGCCGCGGCGGCAAAGCGCTCGATCAGCGCGGTCCTGAATTCGCTATCATCAACGGGCGTGGGCTGAAGTCGATACTTGAGAACGAAGGCCGCTACGCCGCGCGCGGCAAGCCACCGTGCCTGCGCCCAGGCTTCGGTTTCCATCGATTCGATCAGATAGCCGCCACCCGCAGCGATGACGACCGCCGTGCCATTCGCCTCCTCCCCATCCGGCAGGAACGGGGTCAGCGTCGCGCCGGAGACGTTGCGCACCATCGTGCGCCCGCCGAACGAAAACCAGTTTTCAACAGGTGGAAACCCGGTGGACAGATGGTCAGGCGCCGGCCCGGTTTCGAGCGGGATCGCCCCCTGATCATCCGGCGCGTCGAGACGGACGATATCGATGGCGGGCGGCTCAACCGCAGGCGGGGGACCGTTTCCCGTCATGAGCGATGCCCCTGACGCGGTGCGGTCGCCTCAGCGCAGCGCGCCGCCGGGCGCCCTCGCACACCGGGCCCGGACACCGGCAACCAGCCGCCGCACATCATGCTGACCATGGTTCTTCTCTCCTGCCTGCACCCTAAGCCCCCGTCATCCAACGAGTCAAGTTACGTGCATGCTTGACAGTATGTTTATTTCGGCGCAGCTTATGAACAGGTCGTAAGCATAGCGACGCGAGGAGAGGGTATGATCGTTTGGAGGATTCTTGCCGGCGTCAGCTTCGCCGCTTTGGTCACCGGCTCAGCGCAGGCCCAAACGGCTGCGCCCCCGCCCGGGCAGACGGCGGATGCAGCGAACGACACGTTCGGCGACATCGTCGTCACGGCGCAGCGCCGCACCGAGAATCTGCGCGACGTGCCGATCGCCATCACGGTGGTCAACGGCGAGTCGATCCGCCAGACGGGCGCCAATCAGCTGGCCGACATCACGCAGCGCGCGCCGAGCCTCAATTTCACGGCGACGCCCGGCGTGCCGAACTTCTCGATTCGCGGCGTGGGCACCAACTCGTTCGATTTCGGCATTGAGTCCGCCGTCGGCATCGCGGTGGATGATGTCAACATCACGCTCCCCCGCTTCGTGCCACTGAACTCGCTCGCGGACGTGTCGCGAGTGGAGGTGCTGCGCGGACCGCAGGGGCTTCTGTTCGGCAAGAACACGACCGCGGGTCTGATCTCGATCACCACGAACCGCCCGGAACTCGGCACGTTCAGCAGCCAGGGGCGCGTGCAGGCGGGCAGTCGCGACCAGGTGCAATCGCAGGCCATCGTCAATCTGCCGATCGGCGAGCGCGCGGCGCTGCGCGTCGTCGGCGGATACCAGTATCAGCATAGCTCGACCGACACGGTCGGCCCGGCACGCCTGGATCCGGTGCGCCGCGGCTTCGTGACCGGCAAGCTGCTGTGGAAGCCGACCGATCGGCTCAGCCTCTACGCGATCGTCGATTATCTCGACAACAGCGGCATCGAATCCTATTCCACCATCCGCAAATTCGGTGGGAACGACGCAACGCCGATCCCCGCGCAGGCGCGCCCGTTCGCACCGGCCAATTTCGTCCAGGCACAAAATGTCGCGCTTGGCGTCATTCCGTCCCCGACGAACAATCGCACCGCGGTCGGCAGCAACGATATCGTGCGTGACGAGCGCAGCCTGGGCGCGCAATTCACGGCTGCCTATGATGCGGGCGCGATCGCGATCACATCGGTGACGGCCTATCGCCACCTCCGGTCGGAAGCGAACAACGACGTCGATCAGACGCCGATCGCGTTTTTCGACACCAATCGGGGCGACATCCGCGCGTACCAGCTCTCTGAAGAGCTACGGATCAACAACACGCAGCCGGGTTTCGTGGATTACACGGCCGGGCTGTACTTCTTCCGCCAGCATATCGACGCGTACGTCCTTCAGGCCGGCACCTTCGGCGTGTTCCCGGCGTCGACCCCGTTGCGCCTGTCGCCGATCAACGGCCAGGTCGATTTCGACTACACCACCAAAAGCTACGCCGGCTTCGCCCAGCTGACGTTCAACCTCACCCCGGGGCTGCGCCTGATCGCGGGCGGGCGCTACACCCACGACGAAGTCGATTCGACGACAGCGATCACGCGCGCTCCGAATGTCTGCAACCTCGTCACCTTCCTGTTGAGCAGCGGACGCACCTGCGTCGGGGCGCTGACGCCGCCGCTGGTGTTGAACCGTAATGCCAACGGCTTCTCGGGTCGCGCGGGCGTCGAATATGAGGTCACGCCCACCGCCAACCTATATGCCACCTATACGCGCGGCTATAAGGGCCCGGCGGTCAGCTCCGCATCAGGCGGTGCGGCGTTCGCGGTCGATCCGGAAAAGGTCAACGCCTATGAAGTGGGCGCGAAGGTCGACCTGTTCGATCGCGTGCTCAACCTGAACGTCGCCGGATTCATCAACGACTTCCGTGACTTCCAGGCGCAGGTGTTCGATCCCACGCTCAACGGCGGGCTGGGCTCGTTCCGTACCGGCAATGCGAGCAGCCTCAAGACCCGCGGTATCGAGGCGGAGGCGCTGGTTCGCGCCGCGCGCGGCATCAGCATCTCGGGCGGCGTCACCTATCTCGACACGGAATACGGCAATTACCGGGTGGCCTGCTACGTTGGGCAGACCGCGGCGCAGGGCTGCAACCTTAGCGGTCCCAGTTTCGACGCGAAGGGCTCGCCACTCGTCGGCGCGTCCAAATGGAATACCAGCCTGGCGGTCAATGCCGAGCGCCCGGTGAGCGAAGGGCTCAAGGTTTTCGTCAATGCCGACTGGCGTTATCGCAGCAGCTTCTACTATGCGATCAATGACCCCAACACGATCCAGGCCGGCTATTCGATCGTGAACGGGACGATCGGCATCGGTGACATCGGGGATCGCGCGCGTTTCAGTGTGTTCGTGCGTAACCTGTTTGACCAGCGCTACGCCGCCACCATCTACCCCGGTAATTTCTCGGCCGGTATCTATGCCCAGACCCTGCCCGACGCCGCGTTCCGGCGCATCGGCGGGGCGTTCGAGTGGCGCTTCTGATCCAATGTCCGTCGCTGGCGGGCGATATCCCTCGTCCGCCAGCGCCTTCCTCACGACAATCCGCAGGATGACCCTTGACCGCTGACCCCACCCGCTTTCCCCCCGGTTTTCTCTGGGGATCGGCGACCGCCGGCCATCAGGTCGAGGGGAACAACGCCAACAGCGATTGCTGGGCACTCGAACATGCCAGCCCGTCGATCTTCGCCGAGCCGTCCGGCGATGCGGTGGATCAATGGAATCGCTTCGACGACGACATGGCCGTGCTCGCCGCGATCGGGTTGAAAGCCTATCGTTTCGGTATCGAATGGGCGCGGATCGAACCCGAGGAGGGCGTATTCGCCGCATCCGCCCTCGCTCACTACCAGCGCTGCCTCGATGCCTGTCATCGCCGCGGCATCACGCCGGTCGTCACCTTTCACCATTTCACCATTCCCTTATGGCTTGCGCGAAAAGGGGGGATGACCTGCGACGCCTTTCCAGCGCTCTTCGCGCGCTATTGCGAAAAGGTGACACGCACGCTGCGTGGTCTCGTGGTCGTGTGCACCATGAACGAAATGAACGTACCGCTTATCATCCGCGGCGTGGCCACCGCGCTGCTGACCGGCGAGATCGGTGAGGCGAAGCGCCGCGCGGCCGAAGCGGCGCTAGGCGGGTCGATCGAGGCGAACTTCCTCTTTACCCCGCCCGATGCGCTACTGCGCAACGGGCTCGGTGCGCACGCCGCGGGACGCGATGCCATCAAGGCGGTATCGCCGGCGGTGCAGGTCGGCATCACCCTGTCGCTTCAGGATGAACAGGCCGAACCGGGAGCAGAGGCGGTGCGCGACCAGCGCGTTGCCACAATGGTGGACCCTTTCCTTGATCTGGTGGCGGGCGACGATTTCATCGGCGTCCAGACCTATACCCGCACGACCTCACGTGCCGATGGCAGTCACGGCCCGCGCGCCGGCGAACCGCTCACCGTGATGGGTTATGAGGATCGCCCCGACGCGCTGGCGGCGGTCTGCCGCTATGTCTGGGAACGCACCAGGACACCCATCATCGTGACGGAGAACGGCTTTTCCGGGGATGACGACGCGCGACGGGCGTCGTTCGTGACCGAATCGCTCGATGCGCTGGGTCGGGCGATCGCCGATGGCGTGGACGTGAGGGGCTATTTCTACTGGTCGTTGCTCGACAATTATGAGTGGATGTCGGGCTATGGTCCCAAATTCGGCATCGTCGCCGTCGACCGCTCGACCCAAACGCGGACGATCAAGCCGTCCGCGCTCGTCTACGGCGCGATCGCGCGCGCGCATACCGATGACGGCGGGAATGCGACGGCACGGCCGGCCATGCCGCAGCCATCCCGATCCGGAACGCCGCTCGGCATCGAATGATCATCATCGCCCGCCTAGCCTCGCGTGAGAGGATTGCTTAGGCAATGACCATGGTGATCGCCATCGACAGCAAAGCGCCGCCGCGCCCCTCCAAGCGGCGGACGCAGGAGGAGCGCACCGCCTCCACACGGCAGGCGTTGTTCGAGGCCGCCGTGCGGACGATCGATCGTCTCGGCTATGCAGGGGCGAACAATGCGACGATCGCGGACGATGCCGGCATCAGCCGGGGCGCGATCACGCACCATTTCTCCACTCGCGCTGCCTTCATGGCCGAGGTGGTGCATTGGGTGTTCGATCAGGAAACCCGCCTGTTCCGGGATCTGATGAAGCAGCGCCACGTCGGCGCCCGTGTGTCGGACTGGCCGGCATTGCTGTGGGACGTCTTTTCGCGCCCGTCCGGCGTCGCGGTGTTCGAGATCCTGGTCGCGTCACGTAGCGATCCGGAACTGGCGGCGCTGGTCCTGCCGATGCAGGAGAAGATCGAAAAGACCGGCGCAAGCAACTTCATGCACATGGTCGGCGAAGGCGACTCGAACATGGCGGCGATCCGCCTCGTCGTCTGGGCGATCCGCGGAATGACGGTCGGCCGCAGCTTTATCAACGATCCGGAGGGGATGGACCAGGCGGTCGGCGTGCTTTCGCGTTTGCTGGAGCGCGCGGTGCCGAGCGGCAGGTTCGCCGACCTGCAAAGCATCTAGAGGGACGGCATCCCTATCCGGCTGGGCGGCGTGCGGATCGCGCCGCTGTCGCCGTAAAAATTGCCCGTCGCTGCCGAATCTTGCGGTGGCGCGTTATCCGATGCCATGGCCGTCCTCGCCCATATCAATGCCATCGGCACGGCGACCCCGCCGCACGATATCCACCCCGCCTTCATCGATTGGGCGGCGCGGCGGCTGGACGGGCGCGACGCGCGGCTCTTCGCACGTATGGCGGCGCGCAGCGGGATCACGCGGCGCTGGTCGGTTCTGCCCGAGGCGGCGGGATCGCCGGTCGGGCCGGGCGGCTTCTATGCCGCCGATCGCCTGCCCGGCACCGCCGCGCGGATGGCGATCTACGCCGCCGCCGCGCCCGAGCTGGCCGTGCACGCGATCGGCGCGCTCGACGAGCAGGTCACGCTGGGCACGATCACCCATCTTGTCGTGGCGAGCTGCACCGGGTTCGTCGCGCCGGGCGTCGACCAGATCATCGCGCGGCGGCTGAGCCTGGCGGCCGACGTCGAGCGGACGCTGGTGGGCTTCATGGGCTGTTACGCGGCGGTCGCGGCGCTGCGCACCGCGCGGCATATCGTTCGCTCCGAGCCGCTGGCGCGCGTCCTGGTCGTGACGGTCGAACTGTCGACGCTGCATCTGCAGGACGACCTGCGGATCGAGCCGCTGCTGGCGATGCTGCAATTCGGCGACGGCGCCGCCGCCGCGCTGGTGACCGCCGAGCCGCATGGGCTGGCGATCGATCGCCCGTTCGCGATGGCGCTGCCCGAATCGGCGGCGCTGATCCGCTGGGACATCACCGATTCGGGCTTCTCGATGCATTTGTCCGGCGAGGTGCCGGGGCAGATCGCGCTGGCGCTGCGCGATCCCGCGGTGCGCGAGATTCTCTACGCCGACGGCCCGGTCGATCGCTGGGCGGTCCACGCCGGCGGGCGCTCGATCCTCGATGCAGTCGCGGAAGCGCTGCACCTGCCCGATGCCGCGCTCGACGATTCGCGCGCGGTGCTGGCGGCGAACGGCAACATGTCGTCCGCGACGCTGATGTTCGTGCTGGCGCGCATCCTGTCGGGCGCGCCGATGGAAAACGGAGTCGCCCTGGCCTTCGGCCCCGGGCTTGCGGCGGAGGGCTTTGCCTTCCGGAGGCCGGCATGAACCTGTCCGCGCGCCTCCACGCCGACGAATGGATGGACGCGGATGATCTGCCGGCGGAAGTCTATGCAGACGTGGTCGGCGATCTGGCGCGCGTCAACCGGGTCACGATGGCGGCGCGGCCGACGCTGGCGTTCCTGTCGCGCGTGGTGACGCCGGGCACATGCTGCCGGATCCTCGATGTCGGCTACGGCGATGGCGACATGCTGCGCGGGATCGCCCGCTGGGGGCGGAAGCGCGGGATGACGCTGGAGCTGACCGGGATCGACATCAACCCGCGCAGCCACGCAGCCGCGCTGGCGCATACGCCGGCGGACGTGGCGATCGACTGGCGCGTCGGCGATTACGCCGATCTGGCAGGGGAGCCGTGGGACGTGGTGCTCTCCAGCCTGGTGGCGCATCACATGACGCAGACGCAGTTGATCGGCTTCCTGCGCTTCATGGAGGCGCATGCGCGGCAGGGGTGGATGGTCAACGACCTGCACCGCCATGCCGTCGCCTATCATGGCTGGCCATTGCTGGCGGCGCTGTATCGTTGGCATCCGATTGTCCGGCACGATGGCCATGTGTCGATCGCGCGCAGCTATCGGCGACCCGAATGGCAGGCGCTGCTGGCCGAAGCGGGCGTCGCCGACGCGCGTATCACGCGCCATTTTCCCTTCCGGCTGTGCGTGGAGCGGCAGCGGTGACGCCGATGATCCTGGGCGCCGGACCGGCCGGCAGCGCCGCCGCGATCACGCTGGCGCAGGCCGGTATCCGTGCCATGCTGATCGAGCGGCATCGCGAGATGCCCGACGCGATCTGTGGCGGATTTCTCAGCTGGCGCACGATCCGTTCGCTGGCGGCCCTGGGGATCGATCCCGCCGCGCTGGGCGATGCCAGGATCGGAACGGTGCGCCTCTTCGCGAGCGGCCGCGTTGTCGAAGCGCCGCTGCCCGCGCCGGCGCTGGGCGTATCGCGCCGCCACCTCGATACCGTGCTGCTCGACAGCGCGATCCGGCGGGGCGTCGCGGTCGAGCGCGGGGTGGCGGTGCGGGCGATCGAGCCTCGCGGGCTGCGCACCGCCGATGGCGCGATCCTGTCGCCCGATGCGCTGTTCCTCGCCAGCGGCAAGCATGACGTGCGCGGCGGCGCACGCCCGGCGGCGGCGCGCGGCGACGATCCGTCGCTGGGGCTACGCTGGCGGCGCGGCCCCTGCGCCACGCTGTCGCGGCTCGTCGGCGATCGGATCGAGCTGCATCTGTTCGACCGCGGCTATGCCGGAGTGGTGCGGCAGGAGGACGGCAGTACCAACATCTGCCTGGTGGTGCGCGGCTCCCGCTGGGACGAGGCGGGCAGCGTCGCGTCGCTCCGCGAATCGCTGGCGCGCGAATCACCCGCGCTGGGCGAGCGGCTGACCGGGGGTGACGCGATCGGCGACGGCGATGCGATCGCCAATATCCCTTATGGCTGGCGCGCGCGGTCCGGCGCGGCGGGAGTGTTTCGGCTGGGTGATCAGGCGGCGGTGATCCCGTCGCTGGCGGGCGAAGGCGTCGGCATCGCGCTGGCCAGCGGCCGATCAGCCGCCACCGCCTTCGCATCCGGGGGCGCCGCCGCCGCGCCGGCATGGCAGCGTGATTTCGCCCGACGCGCGCGCCGCCCGCTCGCGATCGCGGCGGGCGTGCGCCATCTCGCCGAGCGCCCCGCCCGGTCGGCCGGCTGGCTGCCGCTCGCGGCGCGGCTGCACCTGATCGGGATGGTCGCGGCGATGACGCGGATCGACCATGATCGCCCCTTGAATCATTCCCCGAACCCGTCCCATTGAACCACTGATACCGGAGGGCCAGATCAACGCCATGGAACAGCTCAATCTCTCCGAAGCCGAGTGGAAGCAGCGGCTAACCCCCGAACAATATCACGTCCTGCGGCAGGCCGGCACCGAGCGTGCCTTTTCCGGCCGCTACAACGACAACAAGGCGGACGGCATCTATCACTGCGCCGCCTGCGCGCTGCCGTTGTTCGACAGCGTCGACAAATATGATTCGGGCTCGGGCTGGCCCAGCTTTACGCAGCCGATCGCCCCCGATGCGGTGACCGATCATCAGGATACCAGCCACGGCATGACCCGCATCGAGAGCCGCTGTGCGCGCTGCGACAGCCATCTGGGCCATGTCTTCCCTGATGGCCCGCCCCCCACGGGATTGCGCTATTGCATGAATTCCGTGTCGCTCGATTTCCGCGCCCGCAAGGACGTTTGACGCCGCTGGCGGCCCCTCCGGCGCGGCCCCGATCGCCCCGCCGGAGGGGCCATGCGATACGAGCGTGCCAAATTCCTTGTTAAGGCTCACTCAAGCCTCTATCCGCCAAGGGCGCAGCCATGGCCCGCGCCTCATCCCCCAGAACCCGCCCGACCCCCGCCCCCCGCTGGCGCCGTCGCCTGATGTTCACCGTCAAGGCCGGCATGGTGCTCGCGCTGTTGGCGCTGGGTGCGCTGATCACCGCGGTCTATGTCGCGCGCGCGCAACTGCCGAGCTTCGAAAGCCTGAAATCCTCGCCCAATGGGCAGATGATCCGCGTCCATGCCGCCGACGGTTCGGTACTGGTCGCGCTGGGGCCGAGCTATGGCGAGTGGCTGAGCTACGATCGCATTCCGACGGTCATGCGCGACGCGACGATCGCGGTGGAGGACCGCCGCTTCAACAGCCATCTCGGCGTCGATCCGATCGGGATCGCGCGTTCGACGATGGTGCGGCTTGAACGCGGCCGCTGGGTGCAGGGCGGATCGACCATCACCCAGCAGCTGGCGCGCAACATCTTCCTGAACAATCAGAAGAAGTTTGGTCGTAAATTCCGTGAATGGATCCTCGCGCTGGCGCTGGAGCGCAAGTTCGACAAGGATCAGATCCTCGAGCTGTATCTCAACAAGGTCTATTATGGCGGCGGCGCCTATGGCATCGATGCCGCCAGCCGCAAGTTCTTCGGCCATGGCGCCGACCGGCTGAGCCTGGCGGAGGCGGCGGTGATCGCGGGGCTGGTCAAGGCGCCGTCGAACTATTCCCCCACTGCCGATGCCGATGCCGCGAAGGGACGCGCCGGCGTCGTGCTGCAGCAGATGGTGCGCAACGGCTTCATTTCGCAGGGCGAGGCCGACCGCGCCGATCCCGGCGACGTCGCGCTGGCGCCCCCCGCGCGCCAGAACAGCGTACGCTATTTCACCGATTGGGCGCTGCCGCAGCTCGACCTGCTGATCGACGAGACGGTCAAGCCGCTGGAGGTGTGGACAACGCTCGATCCCGCGATGCAGCGGGCCGGCGATGCCGCGATCCGTGCCAACGTGCCGCGCGGTGCGCAGGGCGCGTTGGTGGCGATCGATCGCGACGGCGCGGTGCGCGCGATGGTCGGCGGCACCGATTATGTCTCCTCGATCTACAATCGCGCGACCCAGGCGCAGCGCCAGCCCGGATCGGCGTTCAAGCTGTTCGTCTATCTCGCGGCGCTGGAGGCGGGTAAGACGCCCGAGGACAAGGAAATCGACGAGCCGGTGACCATCGACGGGTGGAGCCCGCGCAACGATTCACGCCGCAATTCGGGCGAAGTGACGCTGCGCACCGCCTTCGCCTATTCGCTCAACACCGTCGCGGCGAAGCTGGGCCAGGCGGTCGGCTTTCAGACCATTGCCGATATGGCGCGGCGCTTCGGCATCACCACCCCGGTGAACACCCATCCCTCGATGGTGCTCGGCACATCCGACGTGCGGCTGATCGATATGACCCGCGCCTTCGCGTCGGTCGCCAACAAGGGGGTCGCGGTGACGCCCTATGGCATCACGCGCGTTACCAGCGATGGCGAGGTGATCTACACCCACGAAGTGGACCGCAGCCATGTGCTGGTCGCGCCCTATGTCGCGGCGCAGATGACCGACCTGTTGCAGACCGCGGTCAACACCGGCACGGGCCGCGCCGCGCAGATCGGACGCCCGGTCGCTGGCAAGACCGGCACCACCAGCAGCAACAAGGACGGCTGGTTCCTGGGCTTTTCCTCGGGGCTGACCACGGGGGTGTGGATGGGCCGCGACGATGCCCGGCCGATCGCGGGCCTGCATGGCGGCACCGCGCCCGCGCGCGCCTTTGCGCAATTCATGAAGAGCGCAGTCGCCAGCCGTCCGATCGAGCAGTTCGATACGCAGGTGACGCTGCCCGAGGCGCAGCTCGAGCCGGATGCGGAAAGCTATTACGGCGCGCCCGACAATATGAGCTTCGTCGACGAGGATGGCGGCCCGCTCGACGATGGTCCGCGCGCCCCGCCGCCGGCCTATGGCGAAAACGATCCCGGTTTCGGCGTCGAACGCCCGGTCACGCCACCGTCGCGCCAGCGCGATCCGGGCCCGCCACCGGACGACGGCACCGAGCGGCTGGACCAGGATTGGCTCGATCGCGCGACGGGCCGCCCCCCGCCGCCCCCACGCGAGCAGCAGCGGATACCGAATCGCCCGACGGCGACGCCGCAATAATCCTCGCCGCAAAAGGCGTGACCGCTGACGTATCGGCGGCCGAAGAGGCTGAAGCACAGGCGCGGACGAACGTGGGGCTCCCCCTCCCCCGCGTCCCCCAGCGCGGACCCTTGTAACGGGCGGTTCGGCATCGAGGAGCGATCGGCCATCCGTCGCGCACGAGGATCGGCGGAAGCGCGACTATCCCCGGCCGTACCAATGCAGCGCGGCGCCATGCTCGCGCAACCAGGCGCGCTCGACATCCGGCGCCCGCCCGAACACCCGCGCCACCGCCGCATGAAAAGCGGGCGAGTGATCCATATGCAGCCGATGCGCCACTTCGTGCGCGACGGTGGCGCGGCGGACCTCGGGCGGGGCGAGGAGCAGCCGCCAGCTATAACGGATCGCCCCGCTTGCCGCGCAGCTGCCCCAGCGACCACGCGGATCACCGACGGTGACGCCGGCCACCGTCACCCCCGCACGGTCCGCATAATATGCTGTATCGTCGATGAGGACCGCCAGCGCGTGCCGACGGAGCCACGCCTCCACCCGCCGCCCGACATGCTCCGCCGGGCCACCGATCAGCAACATATGCCCCTCCGCCCGCGGCAGGCGCGCGGCATCGGGGCGCCACGTGATCGTCAGCGCGCGGCCGTCGACGGGAATCGCAACGCCATCGGCAAACGGACGCGCCTCAGGCAGCCGCTCGCGCTGGCGGTCGATCCATGCCTGCTGGCCACGCGCCCAGACGAGCGCGCGATCGAGCGCGGCGCGCGGCGGTAGCGTCAGCCGGGCGCGTCCCGTGAGCGGATCGAACGACAATTTGGTCCGCCGTGCGCGCGGGTGCCGCACGATCACGAACCCGGCGGCCTCCTCGGCGGCGCGGCTCACAGGATACGGTCGACCATATGGTGTTCGAGATCGCCGGCGTCGTCCTCGCTGATCGTCCAGCCGCGCACCGATTCACCGGCACGATGGACCGCGTCACGATCGCCACTGACCAGATAATGCCAATCGGGCAGCGGCCTGCCCTCGGCCCGCAGGCGATAGGCGCAGGTCGACGGCAGCCAGTCGATCTGATCGACATTGCCCGCGGTCAGGCGCACGCATTCGCTGACGAAGGCACGGCGGTGGCGATAGTTGGAGCATTGCGCCGAGCGTCGGTCGAGCAACCGGCAGGCGACGTTGGTCGGGATCAGCTCGCCGGTTTCCTCGTCCTCCAGCTTGTGCAGGCAGCATTTGCCGCAGCCGTCGCACAGCGCCTCCCATTGCGCGCGGTCCAGCCGGTCGAGCGGCGTATGTTCCCAGAAGCGGCCGGTGAGCGAGGTCACGTCAATGCGCCCATTTCGTCAATTCGTCCGCGATCGCCTGCGGCGGCCCTTCCGGCAGCAGCGCGAGCGGCTTGCCGTCGGGATCGAACAGATAGATCTGTCGGCTGTGGTCGACCATATAGCCATCGGCGGTGCCCGCGCCGCGCCGGTAATAGATGCCATAGGCCTTGGCCGTCCGCGCGATCGCATCGGCCGAGCCGGTCAGCGCCACCAGCCGGGGATGGAAGGCGGCGGCGAACTGCCGCAGCACCGCGGGCGTGTCGCGCGCCGGATCGACGCTGATGAAGATCGGCACGATCCGTCGGCCGAGTGCCGGATCCTTCGCCTCGACCAGTTTCAGCGCGGCCGACAGATTCTGCACATCCACGGGGCAGACATCCGGGCAGAAGGTATAGCCGAAATAGACGATCCGATATCGGCCCGCGAAATCCCGATCGGTGACGGTGCGCCCATGCTGATCGGTCAGCGTGAACGGCCCGCCGATGCGCGCGCCCGCCAGCGGGGGCGTTTCCGCCGGCGTGCGCGAGCAGCCGGCGAGCGGCGCCGTGAGAAGAAGGCCGGAGAAAAGGGCGATCGCCACCGCCCGGATACGCATGTTCATGGTGACGGCAGATGTGATCGGTTATACCCCGATCCGCAACCCCAGCTGAGGTTTCCGACGTCCATGGTTCTTCGCTCGCTTCGCCCCCTGCTGATCCTCGCCGCCGCGACGCTCGCCCTCCCCGCCGCGGCGCAGCAGCAGTCGCAGGGCTACAAGTTCCTTGAGGCGGTGCGGAAGGCCGATGGCAATACCGTCATCAGCATGCTCGATCAGCCGGGACAGCGCGTCGTCAACGCGCGCGATGTCACCACCGGCGAGGGCGCGGTGCATATCGTCGTGAAGCGCGGTGACAGTACCTATCTGCGCTATCTGCTGCAGCGCGGCGCCGATCCGAACCTGCGTGACGGCAATGGCGACACACCGATGCTGCTGGCGGTGCAATATGGTCAGCCGGAACTGGTGAACGTTCTGGCGACGATGCGCGCCAACGCCAACCTGGGCAACAATGCCGGCGAAACGCCGTTGATCCGGGCAGTCCAGCGGCGCGACCTCGCCCTGGTACGCGCGGTGCTGGCCGCTGGCGGCAATCCCGATCAGACCGACAATGTCGCCGGCCTGTCAGCCCGCGATTATGCCAAGCGCGACGCGCGTGCGACCGCGATCCTGAAGCTGCTCAACGATACGCCGCAGGCCAAGCCGCGCGCCGTATCGGGGCCGGTGCTACGCTAGGCCGGGTCTGCCGCTCCGCGAGACGGCGGGGTTAGAACCCCTGCACCGCATCCGGATCGTGCGCGGCGATCAACCGCCGCGCCGAGCGCCGGGCAAAGGCAAGGGTGCAGCGCTTGCGGACGTGAGCCGGCAGCGGATCGGTCCGCGCCTCGCGTACGATTGCGGCATCATAGCGATCCGCGACGATCAGTCCGGTCCGTTCGGGCAGGAAGGCCTCGCCATCGATCGGCGAGGCATCGAACCCCGCCGGCACCGCCCAGTAGAAACGGTCGCAATGCGCGAGATAGTCCTGCCACTTGCCATCGCCGAGCAGATCGGCGCGCGACACCTTGATCTCCACGATCACCAATTGCCCACGCGCATCGATCGCCATCAGGTCGGCACGACGCCCGCCGTCGAGCGGCACTTCCGCGATCGCGGTCAAATCATGCCGCAGCAACATTCGCGTCACGCCACGCGCGACATCGGCGGCGCATAGCGAAGCCGCGCCGGTCGCCGGATCGGCATCGGTCATATCGTGGCAGGAGGCGGGTGTGGTCAGCATCGCCACAAAGAATAGAACATCCCGCGAACAAAGGTAAACCCCCGATCGCGATATGATGCGTGCTGCGGGCTGACGCAGCAGCCCCGGCGCGGTCCGGCGCCCAATCGTCAGCGATAGAAGATATGATGACCGATCGCCGCCACGCGCACGCGACGCGGCAGCCCGGCGCGACGGCCGTTGAAATAGAGGGCGTTGGTGGCGTCGCTTTCCCAGGCGTTCTTCATCGCGACCTTCGCCACCGCCACCGCCGTGCGCCAGTCGCGATTGTTGGGTGCCGCCGGCACCCGCCCGCCACGAACGAACGAGAACTGGCCACGCTGGGTGACGACGTCGCACACGCTGCCGCCGAAATGACGCGACTGCGTGCGGTTCAGCACCACTTCCGCAACGGCGAGCTGGCCATTGAGAGGTTCGCCACGCGATTCGAAATAGATGGCACCGGCAAGACAGCGCAGATCCTCGTCCGTGTCGGACGGGACGGATTGATCGGCCACCGCGGCGGCGAGCGTCGGATAGGCGACCTCTTCGTCCGCCTCGGTGCCATCGTCATCCGTGGTGACGGCGGGAGCCTGCGTCGTTTCGATCAGGACGGCGGGACGGGCCGAGGCGGCGGCGGGCGCCGGGTCGAGCGTCGATACGGGCACCGGGGCGGTTCCACCATCCGCCGCCTGTACCACCGCAGCGGTGGTCGAAAGACCAAAGGCGAACAGACCGAGAGCGGCATTCCGAACGACACGCGACAGCGACAGCATCCACAAACATCTATATGCGGTGGGTGCACGAACACGGCGCCGCAAAGCCTGGTGGCTTCGGTATCCGGACGATCAACCCCCCGACTGCGTCACCGGAAGGTTTGGCCCCCCACCCGGCACAACGCGCTCAGTCGATATCGGACCTATTCCGGCCGCGCCCGGCAGCGTCAATCAGGCGAGGATCGTTTCAGCGACGAACCGTTCGGCGTGCGGGATGTCCAGTTCCACGACCCACAGATCGGGGTCGCGTGAACGGCGCGTTTGCCAATATTCCTCCACCGCGCGTTCCTCGCCGGTGGTCGGGCCCGCGGGAATCAGCTGGTCGCGATCGTCGAGTCCCCGCATCCGCTCGACCGCGCGCAGCGATCGCCCATCGACCAGCAGGACCAGGATCGCGCCCGACATCGGCTCCCCCGACGCGCGCACCGCCGCAAAGCCGCCCGCGTCATTCACCCGCCGCAGCAGGGCCGCGACCACCACATGACTCGGCAAGCGCACACTCACGCGGGGGCATAGCCCGGCAGCGTCGCCAGCGGGATGCGCGAGCGCATGAACGTGCCCGTGCCACGCGCCACCTCTTCGCCATCGGCGGCGATCAGCCGCGCCTCGGCGATAAAGACCCGCCGCTGCCCGCTGATCCAGCGGCCCTCCGCGATCACCGGCCCCTCCCCCAGCGGACGGGTGAGCAACAGGCTGAACTGCGTCGTCAGCAGAAATCGATCGGTGACGAGGCTGTTGCAGGCGTAAAAGGCGGCATCGTCGAGCATCTTGAAATAGCTGGTGCCATGCGCCGCACCGGCAGCGTGAAAATGGCGCTCGTCGACGGTGAAGCGGATCCGCGACTGGCCTGCCGCCGGAATATCGAGCGCCGAATCGAAGAAGCGGTTGATCGGCGCGGCGGCATAGAGCGACTCGAGCGCGCGGTAGTGCGCGGCCGCCCCCTCCGGCGCCACCCGCGATGATTCAGGCGGCATCGCGGGCCTCATCGGCGGTCATCAGCGCATAGATCGCATCGGGCGATCCGGCGCCGCGCAGCTTTTCGACGAAGCGCCGGTCGCGAAAGCGCCGCGCGACCCGCGCCAGCGCCTTGAGATGCTCCGCCCCCGCCGTCACGGGCGAGAGCATCGCCACCACCACATCGACATCACGATCGTCGACCGAATCGAAATCGATCGCCTGTGCCAGCCGCACCACGAACACCGCGATGCGATCGAGCCCTGGCAGCCGGGCATGCGGAAAGGCGACCCCGCCGCCGAAGCCGGTCGAGCCCGTTTTCTCCCGCGCGGCGAGCGCGTCGGCGATCGCGCGGGCATTCAGCCCCAGCGCGGGGCCGGCAAGCGCCCCGAGCTGGGTGAACAACGCCTTTCGCGATGTCGCATGAAGCCCGACCGCCCCCAACCCGGGAACGAGCAGATCGCTGAGATCAGCCATGGCGGTGATCGGTCGCGGCGTTGGGTTGGCGGACAGTCGGCGGCAAGGTCGACGTGCGGAATGAATCAGCCACCGCGCTGCGGCTCGACCCAGCCGATCGTCCCGTCACCACGTCGATAGACCATGTTATAGGAACCGGTGCCGGCATTGCGGAATAACAGCGCCTGGGTATTGCGCAGATCGAGCATCATCACCGCATCCGATACGCTGGCATCGGGCACGTCGACGCGGGTTTCGGCGATCACCAGCGGCGCATCGCCCGCCTCGTCCTCATCCACGGTTTCGGCGAACAGCGTGTAGCCGGCATTGTCGTAACCGTTGCGTTCCTGCTCCGCCGCCATTTCGGCATGCGCGGGCGAGCGGTCTTTCAGACGGCGCATATACCGGCGCAGCTGCTTCTCGATCTTCTCCGCCGATCCGTCGAACGCCAGATGCGCATCATGCGCGTGATGGCTGCCCTTCAGGATCAGGCCGCGCATCACATGCGCGACGATATCGCATTTGAACCCGGCATCATGCGGCCCCTTGCCGAACGTGACCTCGGCGGAAATCGCACGGGCAAAATACTTATCGGCGATACCCTGGAGCCGGTCTTCGACATGGGCCTTCAGCGCGTCGCCGATCGCCACCTGGTGACCTGAAATCCGGATATCCATGTTCATTCTCTCCAGTCGTTGGCACCGGCCCGTCCCCTCGAACCGGCCCGAATGGCGTCATCCGGACGCCCCGGTCCCCCACAACGGCTCCTTTATCTTCTGAACAAACGCCGCATGCGCCGCCAGTTCCTCCGCCGACGGCGAAAACACCCGCACCGGGCGCGCCGCGGCGGGCGCGCTGGCGGGCGTGCCGACGACGATCGGCGCGGTCTGCTCGCTGACCAGCCCCAAGCCGATCTGCCGCCCGCCGAGCAGCTCGACATAGACCTGCGCGAGCAACTGCGCGTCGAGCAACGCGCCGTGCAGCACGCGATGCGATCGATCGACCCCGAACCGGCTGCACAAGGCGTCAAGCGTATGCTTCGCGCCGGGATGCCGCGTCCGCGCGATCTGCAGCGTATCCACCATCCGCGAGCGGCACACCGCCGCCCGGCCGCAGCGCTCCAGCTCGCCATTCAGGAACGAGAAGTCGAACCCGGCATTGTGCGCGACCAGCGGCGCATCGCCGATAAACTCCAGCAGCGCTTCCACCCCGGTGGCGAACAGCGCGTGTTTCGACAGGAAGTCGATCCGCAACCCGTGCACCCGCGCGGCCTCTTCGGGCATATCGCGTTCGGGATTATAATAGGCGTGGAAGGTGCGGCCGGTTTCCACCCGGTTGACCAGTTCGACACAGCCAATCTCCACCAGCCGGTCGCCGCCCGCGAAACTGAGTCCAGTGGTTTCGGTATCGAAGACAATCTCTCGCATCAGAGGATCGTTATCCGCGCTCGCCGCGCGTCACGCAAGCGATCACGTCACGCACCGCGGCGCGCGTCGCGTCCAGCGAACCGTCCGTCGGGATGACGACATCGGCGCGCGCGCGCTTGGCCGCGTCCGGCAGCTGCCGCGCCAGGATCGCATCGAACTTGGCGGGCGTCATGCCGGGGCGCTGCAACGTGCGGGCACGCTGCACCTCGGGTGCGGCGGATACCACCACCACCTTGTCGACCGCGCCCTCGCCACCGGTTTCGAACAACAGTGGCACGTCGAACACCAGCATCGGCGCATCGGCGTGGCGCGCCAGGAATGCCGCACGTTCCGCCCCCACCGCGGGATGGACGATCGCCTCCAGCGCCTTCATCGCCGCCTCATCACCCAGCACCGCCGCGCCCAGCGCCGCGCGATCGACCCCCTCCGCCCCGGTGGTGCCGGGAAAGCGTGCCTCGATCGCCGCGACCAGCGCCCCCCCCGGCCCCTGCAGGCGATGGACAGCGGCATCCGCATCGAACACCGGCACACCCTGTTCGGCGAACATCCCCGCGACGGTGGATTTCCCCATCCCGATCGAGCCGGTCAGACCGATGATGACGGGCCGCGACGTCATGCCAGCAGCCGCGCCCGCAGCTCGTCGTCATGTTCGCGCGGGGGAGCGGCGCCGAAGAACAGTTCGAACGCCAGCGCGGCCTGCCCGATCAGCATCTCCAGCCCGTCGACGGTATCGAGCCCGCGCGCGCCGGCGGCGGCGAGCAGCGGCGTCTCCAGCGGCGCATAGACGATGTCATAGACCACCGCGTCCTCGGGCAAAGGGGTCAAGTCGAGGTCGAGCGGCGGCTGCCCGGTCATGCCCAGCGCGCTGGTGTTGACCAGCAGGGCGGCGGCCGGCAGCCGTGTGGACAGCGGCAGCGCGTCACCGGCCAGCCCGAAGCGCGCCAGCAGCGCCGCCCCCTTCAGCGGGGTGCGATTGAGCAGCGTGACGCGACCCACGCCGACCCGGGAGAGAGCGAACAGCACCGCACGCGCCGCCCCCCCTGCCCCGATCACCACCACGGGCCGACCGGACAGATCGAGGTCGGCGATCGGCGAGAGGAAGCCCGCCGCATCGGTATTGGTGCCGATCCACCCGCCGTCCTCGCCCCGAAAGACGGTGTTGATCGCCCCGATCGACTCCCGCAGCCCGCCCGGATCGGGCACGTGATCGAGCGCGGCGACCTTGTGCGGCACGGTGATGTTGCAGCCGCGCCAGTCAGGATCGGTCATCCTTGTCGCAAGGAAGGTGCCCAGATCGTCGGGGACGACGCGCGTGGCGCGATAGCCGGCGTCGATCCCCAGCTTCTCCAGCCAGAAAGCATGAATCAGCGGCGATTTGGAATGGGCGATCGGATCGCCGATCACCTCGGCGAAAGCTGTCCTGGTCACGCCGCGGCGCTCCTTTCCGTCATGCCGCGCTCATGCCGGCAACACCCCGCGCGTGCGCAGATAATCGAGCACCGGTAGCAACGGCATGCCGAGCACGGTGAACTGACTGCCGTCGATCCGCGCGAACAGCTGCGCCCCCGGCCCTTCGATGCGATAGCAGCCGACGCAGCCGGCGATCATGGGCCATTCGGCATCCAGATAGGTGTCGAGGAATGAGTCCGACAGCGGGCGGACGAACATCCGCGCCTTGTCGACGAACCGCCATACCGCCCGGCCGTTTTCCGCGATCACCGCCGCGCTGACCAGATCGTGGCGTTTGCCCGACATGCGTTTCAGGTGATCGCGCGCATCGCCGCGGTCGACGGGCTTGTCGAGGATCGTGCCGTCGTCGAGCACCGCGAGGCTATCCGACCCCAGCACCAGATGCCCGGGGTGGCGCGCCGATACCTTGAGCGCCTTCAACTCGGCGAGCGCATCGGCGATGTCGCGCGGGGGCGCCCCCACCATTGCCTGCTTGAGCGCGGCCTCGTCGGCATGCGCGGGTTCGGCGGTGAACGGCACCCCGGCGGCAGCGAGCATCGCGGTACGCGAGGCGCTTTGCGAGGCGAGGATCAGGCGCATCATCTCGGCCATCAGTCGATCGCGCGGGCCGCCAGCCCGCGCCGTTCGTTGACGAGCGCGATGATCGCCGCCGCGGTTTCCTCGATCGAGCGCCGCGTCACGTCGATCACCGGCCAGCCGTTGTCGGCGAACATCCGTCGCGCGAAGGCGATCTCCCGTGTGACCGCGTCCTGATTCACGTAATCGGTTTCCGGCGCCTGGTTGAGCGAGAGCAGACGGTTGCGCCGTACCTGGATCAGCCGGTCGGCGCTGGTCGTCAGGCCGACCACCAGCGGCGTGCGCAGCGTGAACAACGGCGGCGGCGGCGGGCTTTCCACCACGATTGGAATGTTGGCGGTCTTGTACCCGCGATTGGCGAGATAGATCGAAGTCGGCGTCTTCGACGACCGGCTGACCCCGGCCAGCACGATATCCGCCTCCTCCCATTCCTCCCACGCGATGCCATCGTCATGCGCGATCGTGAACTGGATCGCATCGACGCGCGCGAAATAGGCGGCGTCGAGCACGTGCTGGCGCCCCGGCCGCGCCTTCGCCTGCTGCCCCAACAGCATCGACAGCGCGTCGTTGACCGGATCGAGCGGCGCCACCGTCGGCAGGCCCAGCGCGCGACAGCGGTTTTCCAGCGCGGCACGCGTCGCCGGATTGACCAGGGTGAAGATCACCAGCCCGGGGTTCTGCGCGATTTCCTGCAGGATGCGATCGAGATGCATCTCGGTGCGCACCATCGGCCAGAAATGCCGCACCGTTTCGACATCGTCATATTGCGCCAGCGCCGCCTTCGCGATGTTCTCCAGCGTCTCGCCGGTGGAATCGGACAACAGATGCAGGTGGAGCCGGACCATGATCGGCTCAGCGGGATGGATCTGTGGACAACATGGGGACAGCCGCTAGCGCAACTTGTCCCCATGGCCAAGCGAGCGTCCACGCCGTGGATCGATCGCCTTTCATCCACAATCCCGTCCCCAGCCCGTCCTTTCGTCCACAGGCTGTGGATAACGTGGAAGAGCGCGCACGAATCCCGCTGCGAACGGGCGCTTTGAGGCGTCAAGCTGTTGGCATTTCCGGTGACGGCGCATAAGCCCCGCAACTCACGCGCCAACATCATCAACAACCCCTTTTTAGAATCTTCTTAAAAGGTAGAAGGGCCGGCATCCGATCGTGGACAAACCCCTGCTTCGTGTTCTGAACGGTCGGAAAAGCGATCGAGCGCCGGTGTGGCTGATGCGACAGGCGGGCCGCTATCTGCCCGAATATCGCGCGCTGCGGGCGCAGAAGGGCGGCTTTCTCGCGCTCGCCACCGATCCGGTCGCGGCGGCGGAAGTGACGATCCAGCCGATCGACCGCTTCGGGTTCGACGGCGCGATCCTCTTCTCCGATATCCTGATGGTGCCATGGGCGCTGGGGCAGGACCTGACGTTCGGCGCGGGAGAGGGGCCGCGGCTCACCCCACCGCTGGTCGATCACGCGCTCGCCGCGCTCGACGCGATGCCCGCGCGGCTCGATCCGGTCTATGCCACCGTCGCCGGGGTGGCGGCGCGATTGCCGACGGCGACCACCTTCCTCGGCTTCGCGGGATCGCCCTGGACGGTCGCCACCTATATGGTCGCTGGGCAGGGCAGCCGCGATCAGGAGGAGACGCGCCGCTACGCCTATCGCGATCCCGTGGCATTCGCCGCCATCGTCGATTCGATCGTGGCGATGACGATCGAGTATCTGGCGCAACAGATCGCGCATGGCGTGGAGGCGGTGCAGCTGTTCGACAGCTGGGCGGGCAGCCTGTCGCCCGAGCAGTTCGAACGCTGGGTGATCGCCCCCAATCGGGCGATCGTCGATGGCCTGCGCGCGCGCTGCCCCGGGGTGCCGATCATCGGCTTTCCGAAGGGAGCGGGGGGCAAGCTGGCCGCCTATGCGGCAGGCACGACGGTCGATGCGATCGGGCTGGACGAAACAGTCGACCCGCGCTGGGCGGATGCGGTGCTGCCACCGGGCATGCCGGTGCAGGGCAATCTCGATCCACTGGCGCTGCTGACCGGGGGTGAGGCGCTGGATCGCGGGATCGACCGTGTCCTGGCGGCGTTTCCCGAGCGGCCACATGTCTTCAATCTGGGTCACGGGATCGGCCAGCACACGCCGGTCGCGCATGTCGAGCGCCTGCTGGCGCGAGTGAGGGGTCAATGATCGCTGGGTTCTTGGGCGCCACCTATGACTGGGTGAAGGCCGCGCATGTCATTTTCGTGATCTTCTGGATGGCGGGGCTGTTCATGCTGCCGCGCTATCTGGTCTATCATCAGGAGGGGATGGGCGATCCCGCCGAAGCCGCGCGGTGGATCGATCGCGAGAACAAGCTGCGTCACATCATCCTGACCCCGGCGATGATCGTCGTCTGGGTGCTGGGCGTGCTGCTGGCGCTCAACGCGGGGATCGCGGACGGCGTGCCGGGGCTGGGCTGGCTGCATGCCAAGCTGCTGCTGGTGGTGGTGCTGTCGGGCTATCACGGCTGGGCGGTCGGCTATGCCCGAAAGCTGGCGCGCGGGCAGACGGGCGTGTCGAACAAGGCGCTGCGGATGATGAACGAGATTCCGGCGCTGGCCACCGCGCTGATCGTGGTGCTGGTGATCGTCAAGCCGTTCTGACCGCGCGTCACCGCCGTGTCCGCGCCGGCGGGAAGCATGGGGAAGACGGTCTGCGCTTGACTATCCCCGGCATGAATCATACCTCGCGCCTGTGACGTTGCCGGTCCTCGGTGTGCGCCGCATCCTCTACAGCTTCGTTTCTCGAGCGTTTTCCATCGCCGGCCGAGCTTTCCCCGACCCCCGATCATCTCGGACACTTTATACATGCATCTGAAAGACCTGAAAAAGAAGGCGCCGGCGGAGCTGGTGCAGCTGGCCGAGGAACTCGGCGTCGAGGGCGCGTCGACGCTGCGCAAACAGGATCTGATGTTCGCGATCCTGAAGGTGCAGGCCGAAAATGGCGAGCAGATCATGGGCGAGGGCACGATCGAGGTGCTGCCCGACGGGTTCGGTTTCCTGCGGTCGGCGCAGGCGAACTACCTCGCCGGCCCGGACGACATCTATGTCAGCCCCAATCAGGTGCGGAAGCACGGGTTGCGCACCGGCGACACCGTCGAGGGCGAGATTCGCGGACCCAAGGACGGGGAGCGCTATTTCGCGCTGACCCGGCTGACCAGCGTCAATTTCGAGGACCCGGATCGCGTTCGCCATCGCGTCAACTTCGACAATCTGACCCCGCTCTATCCCGACGAGCGGCTGAAGATGGAAATCGAGGACCCCACCATCAAGGACAAGTCGGGCCGCGTCCTCGACGTCGTCGCGCCGATCGGCAAGGGGCAGCGCTGCCTGATCGTCGCGCCGCCGCGCGTCGGCAAGACGATCATGATGCAGAATATCGCCCGGGCGATCAGCGCGAACCATCCCGAGGTGTTCCTGATCGTGCTGTTGATCGACGAGCGCCCCGAGGAAGTGACCGACATGCAGCGCACGGTGAACGGCGAGGTGGTTTCCTCCACCTTCGACGAACCCGCGACGCGCCACGTGCAGGTTGCCGAGATGGTGATCGAAAAGGCCAAGCGCCTGGTTGAGCACAAGAAGGACGTGGTGATCCTGCTCGACAACATCACTCGCCTGGGCCGTGCGTACAACACGGTCGTGCCGTCGTCGGGCAAGGTGCTGACCGGCGGTGTCGACGCCAATGCGCTGCAGCGGCCGAAGCGCTTCTTCGGCGCGGCGCGCAACATCGAGGAAGGCGGCAGCCTGACGATCATCTCCACGTCGCTGATCGATACCGGCAGCCGCATGGACGAAGTGATCTTCGAGGAATTCAAGGGCACCGGCAACGCCGAGATCGTGCTGGACCGCAAGGTGGCGGACAAGCGCATCTTCCCGGCGATCGATGTCGGCAAGTCGGGCACCCGCAAGGAGGAGCTGCTGGTCGAGAAGGGGCAGCTGTCGAAGATGTGGGTGCTGCGCCGTATCCTGATGCAGATGGGCACCGTCGATGCGATGGAATTCCTGCTCGGCAAGATGAAGGATTCGAAGACCAACGACGATTTCTTCGACTCGATGAACCAGTAATTGGATGTGGCCCGCGTCATGCCGGAGCTGTTCCGGCATTCGCGGTGCCGCATCGCCATGAGCCGTTGACGTCGCGGGCACCATGGATCCCCGAACAGGTCCTGGGGCCGGCTCCTGTCTGCGAGAGTGGCCGACACCCATGGCGTTCCACGTCCGGAACGTTAATGAACCCCTCATGTTGATGTCGTCGACATCGAGGAGATGAAATCGTTGAGCCTGATCGCCATGCTTGCTGCCGCGGCCACGAATGCCGCGACCGTCCAGGGTCCGGGGTCGCTGACCGACATCTGGCAGCATATCGTCACTGATTTTTCGAACCTGTCCGATCCCGCCGCGCTGGCGGCGTTCGGCTCGGTGTTGATGATCGACCTGGTGCTGGCGGGGGATAACGCGATCGTCGTCGGGGCGCTCGCGGCGGGGCTTCCGTCCGAACAGCGCCGCAAGGTGATCCTGATCGGGATCGGCGCGGCGCTGGTCTTGCGGATCCTGTTCGCCCTGATCGTCACCTGGTTGATGGGGATCGTCGGGCTGATCTTCGCGGGCGGGCTGCTGCTGCTGTGGGTCAGCTGGAAATTCTGGCGTGAGATCCGCGAGAGCGGGCATCGCACCGACGATCCTGGCGCGGAAGCCGAAACCGCCGGGGTGCGCCCGGCGAAGAGCTTCGCGGCGGCGGCCTGGGCGGTGGCGGTCGCGGATGTGTCGATGAGCCTCGACAATGTGTTGGCGGTGGCTGGCGCGGCGCGCGAGCATCCCGGCATCCTCGTCATCGGGCTGCTGCTGTCGGTTGCGCTGATGGGGCTGGCCGCGAATTTCATCGCGCGGATCATCGATCGCTATCGCTGGATCGCCTATGTCGGCCTGGCGGTGATCCTGTTCGTCGCGGTACGCATGATCTACGAGGGCTGGGTGGGGGCGGAGAACACGCCCGGTCTGGTGACGTTGTTCAGCTGACCGCGCGCTTACCTGACCCTGCGGCGAACGCGGGGTTCAGGGCGCGTTCAACGCCGTTCCGCCATTCCCCGATCCGGACATCTTGGAGATCGCATGACCACCTTCCTTCGGCCGCTGGCGGCGGCGATGCTGATCGCCGCGCCTGCCATGGCGCAGAGCGATGCGGATCTGGCGGCGGTGCAGCGCCATCTGTCGGGTGTCGAGACGATGACGGCCGCCTTCACGCAAACCGATCGCAACGGACAGGTGCTGACCGGCACGCTGACGCTGAAAAAGCCCGGCCGGATCCGCTTCCAATATCAGAAGGGCGTGCCGTTGCTGATCGTCAGCGACGGCAAGGCGCTGACGTTCATCGACTATTCCGTCCGGCAGGTGCAGCGCTGGCCGATCGGCAACTCGCCGCTGGGCATTCTGGTGGACCCGGCGCGCAATGTGACCCGTTTCGCCAAGGTGGTGCCGTCGCCGAACCCCGGTGTGGTGTCAGTGGAGGCTTATGATCCCAAACACCCCGAATATGGCCGCATCACACTGGTGTTCGCGCGGCGCGCCGGGGCGCCCGCCGGGTTGATGTTGCAGGGGTGGGTGGCGCTCGACAGCCAGGGCAATCGTACGACGATCCGGCTTGCCGATCAGAAGTTTAACGCGCCCGTTGGCGATGAAACGTTTCGCTGGAGCGATCCACGGCGTCAGGGGCGCGCTGGCTGAACACATCCTGCCACATCCGTTCATGCGAGCGACAGCTTCGCTGACCTAGAAGCCGGCCTGCGGTCGTGGGGCGTCGACCGGGATTTTCCCCCTGTTGCCCGGAACCTCCACTTCCCGCCTGCGTGACGAACGCCAGGTCGGCCCTCGCTCCTTGCCCCCGGAGCGGGGGCCATTCCATATGTCCGTCCCGCGCGGTTTCGCCCCGTCGCGAGGCCCAGGGTCGAACCCCGGCTTGCCCCCCTCCAGCGCCCGGTCTAACCACACCGCGTGAAGATCGTCTCCTGGAACATCAACTCGGTTCGTTTCCGTCTCGAGATCGTCGAGCGCTTTCTGAACGAGGCGCAGCCCGATGTGCTGTGTTTGCAGGAAACCAAGGTGGTGGATACGGACTTCCCCACCGAGGCGTTTCGCGCGCTGGGCTATGACCATATCCTGCTGCACGGCCAGCGGATGCATCACGGCGTCGCGATCGTCGCGCGCGTCCCGGTGGTGGAGGATGACCGGCTCGACTGGCAGGCCAATCGCGAGGCGCGCCACCTGGGGGTGCGATTGCCCAATGGCGTGCGGCTGGAGAATGTCTACGTGCCCGCCGGGGGCGACGTGCCCGATCGCGAGGTGAACCCGAAATTCGGGCAGAAGCTAGATTTCGTCGAGCGAATGACCCGCTGGTCGGAGCAATTGTCCTGCCCGACGATCCTGACCGGCGATTTCAACATCGCCCCGTTGCCCAGTGACGTGTGGAGCCACAAGGCGCTGCTGAAGGTGGTGAGCCATACGCCGGTCGAGGTGGATGCGCTCGATCGCCTGAAGGCGTCGAACGACTGGGTCGATCTGGGGCGGCATTTCCATCCTGCCCCCGCGCGGCTGCACACGTGGTGGAGCTATCGCTCACCCGACTGGACCAAGAATGATCGCGGGCGGCGGCTGGACCATATGTGGGCGACCGGCGACGTCGCCGCCGGCGCGCGTGCGCACCACGTGTTCGAGGAATGCCGCAGCTGGCTGAAGCCGTCGGACCATGTGCCGATCATGACCGAGTTTGACTGGTGAGCGAGGCCCGCAACGCGGCACGCGCGATCGACGCGATGCGGCGCGGCTGGCCGATCGCGATCGTCGGGGACGACGGGACGCTGCAGACGCTATTGTCGGTCGAGACGGCGGACGCGGGGCGGCTGGCGGCATTCGGCGATTATCGGCTGCTGATTTCCAGTGGCCGTGCCGAAACGCTGAAGCTGACCAATCAGCTCGGCGCGGCGGACCCCGATCTGCCGGTGCTGGTCGATCGGGCACCCTGGTTCGACATGGCGACCGCGACCGCGCTGGCGGATCCGCAGCTGGATCTGGCAACCCCGCTCAAGGGACCGTTCCGTGCGCTGGCGGTGACCCAGCCTCTGGCCTGGGCGGCGGCACTGCGGCTGGCGCGCATCGCGGGGCTGCTGCCCGCCTATTTCGTCGGCGGCACCGCCACGCCGGAGGTGACGATCACGATCGCCGATATCGACGCGCATGAGGATGCGACGCGGCTGACGCTGGCGGTACGCGCGCGGCTGCCGGTGGCGCAGGCGGAGGATGCCGAGATCGCCGCCTTCCGCTCGCCCGAAAGCGCGGACGAGCATGTCGCACTGCTGATCGGCGCCCCCAACGGTCAGCCGCCGCTGGTGCGGCTGCACAGCGAATGCCTGACCGGCGATGTGCTGGGCAGCCTGAAATGCGATTGCGGGCCGCAGCTCGATGCGGCGATCGAGGCGATCAAGGCGGCGGGATGGGGCATCCTGCTGTACCTGCGACAGGAAGGGCGCGGGATCGGGCTGGTCAACAAGCTGCGTGCTTATGCACTGCAGGATCAGGGCTATGATACGGTGGACGCCAATACGCGGCTGGGCTTCGCGATTGATGCGCGCGATTTCGGCGTGGCGGCGCAGATGCTGCGGCTGCTGGGGCAGGACCGGATCCGGCTGTTGACCAACAATCCGGCGAAGGTGGCGGGGCTGGCGGCGGCGGGGGTGACCGTGCTGGAGCGGGTCGCGCACGCGCTGCCGCCCAATCCGCACAACGAACGCTATCTCGCGACCAAGCGAGACCGGACCGGGCACCAGTTATAATGTGTCGCGCCGGCGATCGCCGGGAACGATGGAGGCGGATCGATCCGGCCTAAGCCTTCGCCAGCGCCAGGATCGCCGCCACTTCGTCGAAATCGCGCGCGATCGCATGTGCGCCGATCGCCCGCAGCCGCTCGCCGTGATCGGGGGCACAATGCGAGCCAGCGACCAGCCCGATGACGAACGCGCCGCTCGCCACCGCGCCGGTGGCACCGACGGGCGAATCCTCGATGATCACGCAGTCCTCGATCGCGACGCCGAGCTTTTCCGCTGCCAGCCAGTAAAGATCCGGCGCGGGCTTGCCGTTGGCGACATGTTCGCTGCCGGAATAGAGATGCGATCCGAAGGCGTCGGCCAGGCCGAGATGATCGAGATGGGTGGCGATCCAGCGCACCCGGCTGGACGAGACCACCGCGCGCGGCAAATCTACGGGCAGCGAGCGGACGAACGCCACCGCACCGGCGACTTCCTCGATCCCGTCCAGCAGGCAACGTTCGTTCTCGCGCTGCCGCTGGTGGTGGAAATCGTCCGGCAAGGGGCGCCCAATCCAGCGTTCGACCGCCTCGAGGAATGGCGGGCCGGCGAGCCCCATGAAATGCGCCATCGACTCTTCCGCGCTGGTCGGATGGCCGATAGCGGTCAGATAATCGGCGATGTGGCGATTGCCGCTCGCCTCGCTTTCGATCAGCACGCCATCGAAGTCGAACAGCAGCGCGGCGACGCGGCGAGGCGCGGCGATCATGCGCGTGCCCCGAACAGCGCCGAGCCGACGCGCACATGCGTGGCCCCCAGCGTGACCGCGGTGTCGACATCGTCGGACATGCCCATGCTCAGCCCGGCGACCCCTTCCTCCCGCGCGATTTTCGCCAGCAGCGCGAAATAGGGTGCGGCGTCCACCCCTGCCGGGGGGATGCACATCAGCCCCGCGATGGGCAGGCCGGCCGCGCGCGCCTCCGCCAGCAGCCTGGGCAGATGATCGATCGCGCAGCCGCCCTTTTGCGGCTCCGCCCCGATATTGACCTGAATGAAACAGGCGGGGCGGCGCCCGGTGGCGTCGATTGCGCGCGCGATCGCCGAAATCAGCGAGGAACGGTCGACGCTGTGGATCGCATCGGCGATCGCAACCGCCTCCGCCGCCTTGTTCGATTGCAACTGGCCGATCACATGCAGCCGCGTCCCGCCGAACTCCTCCTGCAGCGGGCGCCATTTCTGTTCGGCTTCCTGCACGCGATTCTCGCCGAAGTCGCGGTGGCCGGCGAGGAGGAAGGGACGGATCGCGTCGATCGGGTGCGTTTTCGATACCGCGATCAGGGTGACGTCCTCGGGCGCCCGGCGCGCGAGGCGGGCGGCACGGGCGATGCGGTCGCGGATCGCGGCAAGCTGGTCGTCAGCGGTCATCCGGGGCGCTATAGGCAGCGGGATGCGTGGCCGCCACCCCGTCGCGCGGGCCGCTCGCCCGCTACGAACCCTGCCGACTCGCTGGCTGATGACCGATGAGCGGCAAGGTGAGGGGTTGTGGCGCGCGCTGGAGCGGCTGCCGCGCGGGGGCGGGGTGATCTTCCGCCATTATGCCACCCCGGCGATCGAACGCCGACGACTGTTCGATCGCGTGCGGCGGGTGGCGCAGCGACGCGGGCTGATCGTGGTGCGCGCGGGCGAGCGGCGGATGCGCGGCGAGCAGGGGGTGCATGCGCGGCGCGGTGGCGGCATCGTCACCTGGCCAGCGCATGATCGTCGCGAGGCGGTTCGCGGTGTACGGGCCGGGGCGGACCTGCTGTTCGTCTCGCCGCTGTTCGGGACACGCAGCCATCCAGGGGCCAAGGCGATCGGGCCGCTGCGGGCGGCGTCGATTGCGCGGAGGCTGGGCGTGCCGGTGATCGCGCTGGGTGGCATGGATGAGCGACGCTGGCGGCGGGCGCGCGGACTGGGATTCGCCGGGTTTGCGGCGATCGACGCCTGGGGCAAGTGACAGAGTCGCGCGGGATCGTCGAAACGCGCGTCACGACGGCGCTGGCGGCGGACCTTTAGAAGCGGAACGCGGTCCCGACGTAGATCGCCTGGCTGTCGCGACGATCGTCTTCGACACGGGTGAGACGGTCACGCTCGCTTTTCAACCGCATCCCCGCCGTCAGGTCCAGGTTGCGCGTCAGCGAATAGCTGCCGCCAACATCGAGCGAATAGCTGGCGGTGTTGTCGATCGCGCGGACCGTTCCCGGCGCGGCGCGGTCGGTCGCCGCCGTCACGCGCCCAGACCAACGATTGCCCGAATAGCTGACGCCGACATCCGCCATTTCGCGGCTACCCGGCAACGGACCCAGATCGACCTTGCCCAGATCGCCCGATACCGCGAACCGCTTCCACCCCACCGCGACGCCCAGATTATAGGCGATCGGCGCGACGCCGACGGTGGGCGTCGTCGCCGCGAAGCGGTTAGCGTCCCGCCCCGCACTCGGCGAGCGCGTGCGGACCGCGACCGTGACGGAGCGATTGCCGTTGCGCGCTTCCGATGGAGTAAAATGGAAGCTGCCGGAGTCGAACCCTCCGCGAGCGAGGAGCGCGGCAAGCTTGGGATCGGCGGCGGACGGGGTGAACGAACCTGCCAGCCGCATCACCGGGGGTGCCGTGCGACGGGCACCACGATCCGACGTGTCGGCGGTGCCAAGCGTGGGCACAGCGGCAGCGGCCGCAGCCAGGGAGGCTACGATCACACCGACAGCGATGTGGCGACCCGCGGCCACGATGCGATTCCCGTCCCCTGTTACCGGCATCCGTCATGCTGGCATCCTAGAGCGGGCCTATCACGATTCGGTTCCGAGTCCAGCCTGCCACACGTCGCGTTAAGCGAGGTTTCCGGACGGCTGTTGCATGATGTCCACATTGTGGCGGCGGCCACGACCCGCGATGCGGCTTTTTGCCCCTGGCAGGCGTGGAATGGGCGCGCCACCCATGCGATGCTCGATCAGCTTCCGGGTAGTGGGTCGCGCTGGCCGACTCGCTGCGGCACGGCCTTGCACAAGCCCTTAGCGGGCGCGCTTGCGGGGGGCAGAGGGGGCGGGTACAGCGAACGGCATCGAGTTTGCTTTGAAGGACGATGCCATGTTCCGCCCCACGCGCCCCTCCCTGCGTCTTGCGGTCGCTCTCGGGGTCGCGCTCGCGCTCTCCGCGTGCGGCGGTCGCAGCGCGCGGCCGGAAGGTGATCTGGCCGCCAGCCGCGTGACGACGATCGGCGTGAACAGCTATCTGTGGCGCGCGACGCTCGACACGCTCAGCTTCATGCCGTTGCTGCAGACCGACTCCAACGGCGGCGTCGTCGTCACCGACTGGTACGTTAATCCGCAGCTGCCGAGCGAGCGGATGAAGGTGACCGTCTCGATCCTCGATCAGGATCTGCGCGCCGATGCGGTGCGGGTCGCCGCCTTGCGCGAGGTGAACCGCAACGGCCAGTGGATCTCCGCTCCGGTGGAGGCGGCGACGACGCAGAAGCTGGAAGATATCATCCTGACGCGCGCGCGCGACCTGCGCCGCGGCGCGATCACGGGCTGAGGCACGCCGGCACGACATGGCATCGGAAACCCCCTCGCGCTTCAACGCACTGAAGGCGGACGCGCACTGGCAGCATATCTGGGACGCGGCACGCACCTTTGCCGCCGACGACGACAGCCCCAAGCCGAAGACCTATGTACTGGAAATGTTCCCCTATCCTTCGGGGAAGATCCACATGGGGCATGTCCGCAACTATACGATGGGCGACGTGCTGGCGCGCTATCGGCGGATGACCGGGCACGAAGTGCTCCATCCGATGGGGTGGGACGCCTTCGGCATGCCGGCCGAAAATGCGGCGATGGAGAAACATGTCCATCCCGGCGCGTGGACCCGGCAGAATATCGCGACGATGAAGGCGCAGCTGAAGCGGCTTGGCTTCGCGCTTGACTGGACGCGCGAACTGGCGACCTGCGAGCCCGGCTATTATGGCCACGAACAGGCGCTGTTCCTCGATTTCTATCAGTCCGGGCTGGTCTATCGCAAGGAATCGGCGGTCAATTGGGACCCGGTCGACATGACCGTGCTGGCCAATGAACAGGTGATCGACGGGCGTGGATGGCGGTCCGGCGCGTTGGTCGAGAAGCGCAAGTTGTCGCAGTGGTTCCTGCAGATCACCCGCTTCGCCGACGACCTGCTGACCGGCCTGGACGCGCTGGAGCATTGGCCCGACAAGGTGCGGCTGATGCAGGAAAACTGGATCGGCAAGAGCCAGGGGCTGCAATTCCGCTTCGCGCTGTCGGACGGTGGCAGCGTCGAGGTGTTCACCACCCGCCCCGACACGATGTTCGGCGCCAGCTTCGTCGCGGTCGCGGCGGATCATCCGATCGCGCAGGCGCTCGGCGCAACGAACCCGGCGGCAGCGGCCTTTATCGAGCGGTGCAAGCAGGGCGGCACTACCGCGGCCGAACTGGAAACGCAGGAGAAGCTCGGTTTCGACACCGGGCTGACCGCTACGCACCCGTTCGGTGCAGGTGAGCTGCCGGTCTTCATCGCCAATTTCGTGCTGATGGAATATGGCACCGGCGCGGTTTTCGGCGTGCCCGCGCACGACCAGCGGGATTTCGATTTCGCCACCAAATATGCGCTGCCGATCCGCCGCGTGGTGTCTGAGGGGGACAAGACCGACGCGGCGTTTGTGGAGAAGGAGGCCTATACCGGCCCCGGCACGCTGGTGAACTCGCATTTCCTCGACGGCATGGACGTGGAGGATGCCAAGCGCGCGGTGATCCGCCGCGCCGAGGATGAAGGCTGGGGCAAGGGCTCGACCGTCTATCGCCTGCGCGACTGGGGCGTCAGCCGGCAGCGATATTGGGGCACGCCGATCCCGATCATTCACTGCCCGGCGTGCGGCGAAGTGCCGGTGCCCCGCGAACAGCTGCCGGTGGTGCTGCCCGAGGATGTGACGTTCGATACGCCGGGCAATCCGCTCGATCGCCATCCGACGTGGAAACACGTCGATTGTCCGCGATGCGGCGCGGCGGCGCAGCGGGATACCGACACGCTCGATACGTTCGCGGATTCATCGTGGTATTTCATCCGCTTCGCCAGTCAGCCGCAGGACCGGCCGTTCGATCGCGCGGTGGCGGAGCGGTGGTTGCCGGTGGCGCAATATATCGGCGGGGTCGAACATGCGATCCTCCACCTCCTCTATGCGCGGTTCTGGACGCGCGCGTTGCGGCACGTCGGTCTGATCGATCTCGCCGAGCCGTTCACCGGCCTGTTCACGCAGGGCATGGTGACGCACGAAACCTATCGAGCGGCGGACGGGCGCTGGCTGGCGCCGGAGGACGTGCGCGATGGCATGGAGATCGCCAGCGGGCAGCCGATCACGATCGGCCGGGTCGAGAAGATGTCCAAGTCGAAGAAGAATACGGTCGATCCCGAGCCGATCGTCGACCAATATGGTGCCGACGCGGTGCGCTGGTTCATGCTGTCCGATTCGCCTCCGGAGCGTGACCTGGAATGGAGCGAAAACGGGATCGAGGGGGCGTGGCGATTCGTTCAGCGTCTGTGGCGGTTGTTCGATGCGGCGCCCGCCGGCGGTGAGGGCCGGGATGCCGCGCTCGATCGCAAGCTGCACCAGACGATCGCCGGAGTGGCGGCGGATATCGAGGCGCTGTCGTTCAACAAGGCCGTCGCGAAATTGTACGAACTGACCAGCGCCGTCGAGAAGGCCGCTCCGTCGGCATCGCGCGACGCCACGATCGCGACCATGATGCGGCTGGTGGCGCCGATGGTGCCGCATATCGCCGAGGAAGCATGGGCGGCGCGGGGCGAAAGCGGGCTGATCGCGGACGCGCCGTGGCCGGAGGTCGACGCGGCCCTGCTGGTGGAGGACGAGGTGACGATCGCGGTGCAGATCAACGGCAAGCTGCGCGATACGCTCACATTGGCGAAGGGGCTTCCCCGCCAGGAGGTGGAAGCGGTGGTGCTGGCGATGGACAAGGTCGTGCGCGCGCTCGATGGGAAGCCGCCGCGCAAGGTGATCGTGGTGCCCGACCGGCTCGTGAATCTCGTCGCGTGAGCATGCGCCGCCTTCTGCCCGTGGCGATGCTGACAACGCTATCGGCCTGTTCGCTGCAACCGCTCTATTCGGGGAGCACCGCTGGTCCGGTCGCCACGTTGATGGCCGGGATCGATGTCGCACCGATCGAGGGCAAGGGCGGATGGCTGGTCGCCAACGCACTCCGTGACCGGCTTCATGCGGTGGGCGAGGGGCCGGCACGGTATCGCCTTACGGTGAAGCTGGATGATCGTATCGTCGGTCTGGGCGTGCGGGCCGACGACGCCGTGTCGCGCGAGCGGCGGACGTTGCGCGCGCGCTATCAATTGCTCGACACGACACAGGGTACGGTGTTGCTCGATGCGACCGCCGCATCGGATGCGGGGATCGATGTGGTCGGCTCCGAATATGCCACGATCGCGGCCGAGAGCAGCGCGCTCGAGCGCCTGTCGGATATGGTGGCGGATCAGATCGTCGCACGAGTGGCGCTTTACGCACGCCGGTCACAGTCGGCGCGCTGACATGCCGCATGGGATGCGGCGATGAAGGTGACCGAGCCGCGGCTGACCGCGGCGCTCGATCGGCCGTCGGCGGATGTCCGACTGTTCCTCCTGTACGGGCCAGATGAGTCGACCGCGATGGCCCATGCCGCGCGGCTGGCGCGTGCGATGGGGCAGGGGGCCGAACGGATCGATCTCGACGGGCCGACGCTGCGGGGCGATCCAGCCCGGCTGAGCGACGAGGCGTCATCGCTGTCGCTGTTCGGGGACGCGCGGTATGTTCGTGTTACGGGCGCGGGCGAGGAATCGCTCGATGCCGTCGAGGCGCTGCTCGCGGCGGATCAGGCGGGCAATCCAGTGGTGATGATCGCGCCGACGGTGAAGGCGACCGGCAAGCTGGTGAAGCTGGCGCTGACCTCCGATCGTGTGCTGGCCTTTGCCTGTTATCCGCCGAATGCGCGGGACGCGGCGGCGGTGGTATCCGAACTGGCGCGGGCGCAGGGGCTGCGGCTCTCGCCGGCGGCGGTGCAGCGGATCGTGCGTGGCAGCGATGGCGATCGTGCGGTGATGGCGAGGGAGGTGGAGAAAGTGGCGCTCTATTGCGACGCCGCGCCCGACCGCCCGAGGGATGCCGATGAAGGCGTGCTGGATGCGGTGGGAGCGGATATCGCCGAGGGTGAGATCGGCGATGTCGTCAATGCCAGTACGAGCGGCGATGTGATGGCATTGACCGAGGCGCTTCGGCGGATGGGCGGTGCGGATAGCTCGCCGATCCCGGTGCTGCGTGCGCTCGGGCGGCGGCTGGTGTCGCTGGGCGATATGCGCGCGGCGGTGGAGGGCGGCGAGGGGATCGAGCAGGTGATGAAACGCCACCGCGTCTTCTGGAAGGAGGAAGCGGCGACGGCGGCGGCGGTGCGGCGCTGGCGGATCGACGATCTGATCGCGGCGCAATCCGCCGCCCGTCGCACCGAACGCGAGGTTATCGCCGCCGGACCGGCGGGGCGGGTGATCGCCGATGCCTTTCTGCTGCGGCTGGCACGGCGCGCCGCCACGCGCGGCTGACCAATGATCGATATCGGGTGCATGGCGAGGTAGCGGCTCTCCTCCCTCGTTGGGGAGGAGAGCAAGTGGCCGGGCTGTATATCGTTCGGTGCTAAATGCGCTCGCCGCTCAAGCGCTGACACACCATATCGAGTTGTTCGAGCGTGCTATAGTCAAGCGTGATCGCGCCATGCCCATCGGGATGGAAGCTGATGCGGACCTTCAACCCCAACAGGTCGGCGAGTTGGCGCTCCAACGCCTCGATATCGGCGCCGCCGGAGACGTGCGGTGATCCGCTGGTCGCGCGACGGGGACGTTCGGTGGCCGAGCCGTCCTGGCCGCGGCGGGCATCCGCGACCAGCTTCTCGGTCTGCCGGACCGACAAGCCCTGGGCGACGATCTGATCGGCCAGCGCTTCCGGTTCAGCGGCACTGAGGATGGCGCGGGCGTGGCCCATCGACAGTGCCCCTTCCACGACGCGGGTCTGGATCGATGGCGGCAAATCCAGCAGGCGCAGCAGATTGGCGACGTGGCTGCGCGATTTGTGCACCGCCTTGGCGAGGGCCTCTTGGGTATGGCCAAATTCCTCGACGAGGCGCTGATAGGCCTGCGCCTCCTCGATCGCATTGAGATCCTGGCGCTGGATATTTTCCAGCAAGGCAATCTGCAGCGTCTCGCTATCGCTATAGTCGCGGACGACGACGGGCACTTCGTGCAGCCGCGCGCGCTGCGCTGCTCGCCAGCGGCGCTCGCCCGCGACGATTTGATAATCATGGCCGTGCGGGCGAACGATGATCGGCTGGATCACCCCGCGCGCGGCGATCGATTCGGCCAGTTCCGCGAGTGCGGTCTCGTCGAAATGCCGGCGCGGCTGATCGGGATGCGGGGCGATCGCACTCACCGGGATCATCCGTACCGCGCCGCGCGCCGGCCCCTCTCCGGCGGCATCATGCTGATCCTTGGCGACGTCGCCGAGCAGCGCGTTCAATCCACGGCCGAGGCCGCTGCGCGGGGTGCGGCGGGCGGTGGCGTCGCTCATGCTACTTCCTTCTGTCGAGGCAGGCGCTGGATCACCTCGCGGGCCAGCGCCATATAGGCTTCCGATCCGCTGCAGCGATGATCATAGATCAGCGCCGGCAGGCCGTGGCTCGGCGCCTCGGACAGACGGACATTGCGGGGAATGACGGTGTCGAACACGACCTTGCCGAGCACCGCGCGCACATCAGTCGATACCTGTTCGGTCAGGCGATTACGACGGTCGTACATCGTCAGCGCGACGCCGAGGATCGATAGTGAGGGATTGAACCGCGAGCGAATCCGCTCGACCGTGCTGAGCAGCTGGCTGAGCCCTTCAAGCGCGAAGAACTCGCATTGCAATGGCACGAGCAGCGCATCGGCGGCAACCATGGCATTGATGGTGAGCAGTCCCAGCGAGGGCGGACAATCGATCAGCACGATGTCCCAGCGCTGGTCGGCATCCTCGATGGCGCGGTGGAGGCGGTGGGTGCGCTGCTCCAGCTCGACGAGCTCGATCTCTGCGCCTGACAGGTCGACCGTCGCGGGGACGATATCGAGGTGCGGAATGCCGGTGGGGACGACCGCATCGTTCAGGCCGCCACGCTCGATCAGCACGTCGTAACTCGATCGTTCGCGTTGCGCCTGGGTGATGCCGAGCCCGGTCGAGGCGTTTCCCTGCGGATCGAGATCGATCAGCAACACCATATGCCCGGATGCGGCGAGCGCGGTGGCGATGTTGATCGCACTGGTGGTCTTGCCGACGCCGCCCTTTTGATTGGCTACCGCTATGCGGAACATCAGCGTGTCACTCCATCGGCGATGATGATCGTGGACTCGGCGTCCGACAGGCTCTGTTCCACGTGGAACATGCCGTGCCATTGCAGGCGAACGATCGCAAGCTCGTCCTCACCCGATTTGCCCCTTGGCAGGATCAACCGGCTTCCGCCAGCGCGGAGGTGACGGGTCATGTCGAGCAGGGCGGGCACGCTGGCTACCGCGCGCGCCGATAGCACGTCGAACGCACCCCTTGGTAGCGCCTCCGCTTTCGCTTGCCGAACACGAACGCGGGACGCGATCCCTAGTCGCTCGCAAGCCGTCAGGAGGAATTCAGCGCGTCGCGCCCGCGGTTCGGCCAGCAAAACCTCCCCCGGGAACAACAGGCCGATGACCACCCCGGGAAATCCCGCGCCGGTACCGACGTCGATCCAGGTTCGCGCGGTGGGCGGGCAGAAGCGCATCAGCTGCGCCGAATCGAGCAAATGGCGCTGCCAGATCGTCGCCAGCGTCGAGGGAGAGATCAGATTCTGTCGGGTGTTCTCCTCCGCCACCATAGCGCCGAAACTTTCCAGTCGATCCGCCGATTGCCCTCCGAACGTCTCGGCGACCCAAGCGCGCGCTTCGTCCTCGGTCACGCGCGCTTCCTTGCGTCGAGCCACAAGGCGGCCAGTGCGGCGGGGGTAACCCCACGAACGCGGGAGGCTTCGTCCAGCGTGCGCGGGGAGGCAGCCAACAAGCGTTCGATCATCTCGTGGGACAAGCCGGCTATCCCTCGCAAATGTTCGCCATGCGCGATCGCGATCCGACCATCGCGGCGCATGCGGTCGATCTCTTCCGCCTGGCGGGCGAGATAAGGCGCGTACCGGCGATCCTCTTCCACCTCTTGCGCTAAGTCCATGGGGGCCTCCGACGCCGTCGTGGGATCGCGACGAAGCTGTTCGCGGAGGCCTTCACGCTGTTCCACGTGGAACAGTCGCTCGGGGCGGAGACAATTCCAGTCGATCCCAAGGGGAGAAAGCCGCGTTTCGGCGTTGTCGGCACGGAGCGACAGCCGATACTCGGCACGCGCCGTCAACATTCGATATGGTTCGCTGACGCCCTGAAGTATGAGATCGTCGATCATTACCCCGATGTACCCCGCCGCACGATCGATCGTGGCCGGGCCCAACCCCAGCGCATGCGCCGCAGCGTTCAATCCGGCGACGAGCCCCTGCGCGGCGGCCTCCTCATATCCGGTCGTGCCATTAAGCTGGCCCGCGCAGAAAAGACCGGGGATCGCTGTCAGCGCGAGACGGTGATCGAGCGCTCGGGGATCGAGATAGTCATACTCGACCGCATAGCCCGGCACCGTGATAACCGCGCGCTCAAGGCCCTCGATCGACGCGATCATCCTCTCCTGCACATCGCTCGCCAATGACGTGGAGATGCCATTGGGATAGACGATCGGATCGTCGAGCCCTTCGGGTTCGAGGAAGATCTGATGGCCGTCACGGTCACCGAACCGATGCACCTTGTCCTCAATCGAGGGACAATAACGCGGGCCTTGCCCTTCGATCGCCCCGGAGAACAGCGGTGAATCGTCCAAGCCCGCACGGATGATGTCGTGAGTGGCGATATTGGTGCGGGTGATCGCGCAGGCGAGTTGCGGCAATCGCGCTCCACCCGGCATGAAGGACATGCGCCACGTGTCGCTGTCAGAGAATTGCGGCGCCAGACGCGCCCAGTCGATCATGCGACCGTCGAGGCGAGGGGGTGTGCCGGTCTTGAGCCGGTGGATCGGTAGACCAAGTGAGCGAAGCTGCTGGCCCAGGATCGTCGCGGGCCGCTCGCCGATCCGGCCACCGGGAATGCGATCCGAACCGCGATAAATCCGGCCGCCCAGGAAGGTGCCCGTCGCAAGAACGACGGCATTGGCGCCGATCGCGGCGTCGTCAGAAAGAGTGACGCCGGAGATCCGGCCATTGGCATATTGCAGCGCAGCGACTTCTGCCTCGATGATGTCCAATGCCGGATAGGCAGCAAGCTGGCGCTGGATCGAGGCGCGATACCGTTGGCGGTCGGCCTGGATTCGCGGGCCGCGCACCGCTAGCCCCTTGGAGCGATTCAACATACGATGATGGATCGCGGCATCGTCCGCCGCGCGGGCCATCATTCCGTCGAGAGCGTCGACCTCCCGCACGAGATGCCCCTTGCCGAGCCCGCCGATCGAGGGGTTGCACGACATCGTGCCGATCTGCGATCGCTGTTGGGACACGAGGGCGACCCGCGCGCCACGGCGAGCGGCTGCGGCGGCTGCCTCGGTGCCGGCATGACCACCGCCGACAACCAGAACATCATAGTGTTTCACGTGGAACATTCACTTCCCGAGACAGAAGCGTCCGAACAGAGCGTCGAGCATCGCTTCCGTGGCGTTGCGCCCCAATAGCGCAGCGAGCTGGCCCAGGGCAACGCGCAACTGTTCGGCGATCAGCAGCGGGTCGGTTTGCCACGCAGCGATCAGAAGGTCGTCGCGGCATCCAGCTACCAAACGGCGCTGTTCCTCCCGGAGTGCCAGGTCACTGTCGCCACCCAGATATTGTCCCGCCCGCTGCTCGATCATGGTCCAGACGGTTTGCACCGAGGCAATATCGTGGGCTGACACAGGGAGATCCGCCGCCGGGTCGACCGGGGAAATATCGCTCTTGCCGCTCAACCTGATCGCGCGGGCGGGGGCGTGCTGCGGCGCTCCGAACCACAGGATCAGATCGGCCGAATCAATCATCCGCGCGGCGCGATCGATCCCGATCCGCTCGACCGGATCGACCGATGCCTCGGTGAGACCCGCCGTATCTATCAGGCGATAGGGAATGCCGTGGCGTATGACCGGCGCTTCGATCACATCACGGGTCGTCCCCGCGATCGGGGTGACGATGGCCGCTTCCCGATCGAGAAGCGCGTTGAACAGCGACGACTTGCCCGCGTTGCGTGGCCCGGCCAGCACCACCGTGATGCCGTCGCGCAATCGCTCGACGCTGGGGAGGTCGAGCACCTGTCCCATCGCCGTCGCCAGCGCGGTAATATCGTCACGCGGGACATAAGCGGCGTCGTCCGCGACGTCCGCTTCATCGCTGAAATCGATATCAGCCTCGACGCGCGCCGCGATGATGCTCAGGCGATCGATCCATTCGAGCACTGCGCGGCTGATCGTTCCCTCGCTGGCGGCGACCGCGGCACGGCGCTGGCTTTCGGTTTCGGCTTCGAGCAGGTCGGCGATACCTGCGGCCTGGACGAGATCGATCCGCCCATGTTCGAGCGCGCGGCGAGTGAACTCGCCGGGCTGTGCCAGCCGAACGCCAGGCAGGGCGGCAAGCGCTCGCTCGACGGCGGCGACGACCGCGCGCCCGCCGTGAAGGTGCAGTTCGAGCAGATCTTCCCCGGTCGCGGTGTTCGGCCCCGGGAAGAACAATATTAGCGCTTGATCGAGCGTTGCATTGTCGTGGTCCCGCACGCGGCGGAGCGTCGCGGTGCGGGGCGGGGGAACGACGCCTGTCAACGCGCGCGCCGTATCACGCGCCGCTGGGCCGCTGATCCGCATCACCGCGATCGCGGCGGGCGGGCGCCCACTCGACAGCGCGAAGATCGTGTCGGTCACGGGGGCGTCGCTCACTCCTGGGATTTGGCGGCGCCGCCGGCGGCGTTGAACAGCGCGCGCCACATATCGAGCCCGGCGTCGGTGGCGGGCGCCCAACTCTTCATCATCGCGCCGACGATCTCCGGGCCGACCGCTGCACCCTCGATTGCTTCCTGCATCTTGGCGAGATAGCGATCGTGGATCGGGGTCAGATCAGGCAGGCCCATCATCCGCCGGACTTCCTCGGGGGTGCAGTCGACTTCGATCGTCACTTTCATCCGGCGGCGCTCCCTTGAGCGCGCCATTCGCGCGCCATCACCTGCGGCTCTGTATGCCCCCGAACGCGCCGCGATCGCAACGCCGGTCAGGCGAGCTCGATTCCCGACCACTGGTCGTGCCGTGTCATCGTATCGTCTCGCCAACGGGGATAGGCCCTTTTCCAGGCGGAACGGCTATGGCTGCCAAACGCTGGCGGATCGCGCAGCGACGAGGCAGGATCGCGCGACAGGGAGAAGAGTGATGACGACGAATGTGACGATCGCGACGCTCGATGAGCAAGTGATGCCGGCGTATCGCGCAGATCCGGCCGGGACGCCGACGGCGGCGGTCGTGGTGATACAGGAGATTTTCGGGATCAATGCCGGGATCCGGCGCAAGTGCGATGCCCTGGCGGAGGCGGGTTATCTGGCGATCGCGCCCGACCTGTTTTGGCGGATGCAGCCGGGGATCGAGCTGGACCCCGATATCGAACCGGAGATGCAGCGCGCCCTGTCAATCATGGGTGATTTCGATCAGGACGCCGGCATCCGCGATATCGAGGCGGCAATCCGCTACGCGCGTGCGGCGACGGGCGGCGGCAAGGTCGGGGCGGTCGGCTACTGCCTTGGCGGTCGCCTCGCCTATATGACCGCCGCGCGGACTGACGTGGATGCGTCAGTCGGCTATTACGCGGTCGGTATCGATGGCTTGCTGGGCGAGAAACAGGCGATCGCGCATCCGCTGATGCTGCACATCGCGGGCGATGACGGCTTCGTCGACAAGGAAACGCAGGCGGCGATGCACGCCGGGCTGGACGATCATCCGAAGGTGACGCTGCACGATTACCCGGGCGAGGATCACGGCTTCGCCACCGAATTCGGCAAGCGCCGGTCTGATGCCGCCGCCATCCAGGCGGACGAACGGACCGCCGCCTTCTTCGCCGAACATCTGCGATAACCGGTCGATCCGGGCAGGGGGCGCCAACACCCTCCGCCCGGATCAATCGCCGGTGCGTACCCGCCTATCGGATCAGCAATTCGCCAACCGTGATAATGCCCGTCGCGATCAACTGCGCGAGCAGCACCACGATCGCAAACAGGACAAGGGCGGATACCACCACTGCACCATGATGTGTCGCTTGACGGATCGTCATAACCCATCCTCTCCAAAGGAGCCGGGCCGACCATCATGTTGCGGGCGGTCCCGGCAACTGTGATGAATATATACCTTCGCAGGCGATCTCGCAAATCGCTGCCTGTCACATGCTGCGCGTTATGCTCCGCCCGTCACAACGGATGACCATCGGTATCGCGCAGCACTTCGCGCCGCCCGACATGGTCAGGCCGGCTGACGACGCCGTCCTTCTCCATCCGCTCGATCAACCGCGCGGCGGAGTTATAGCCGATGCGCAATTGCCGCTGCAGCCACGACGTTGACGCCTTCTGGCTGCCGCAAACCAGCGCGATCGCGGCACGATATTGTTGATCTTCCGCCGTATCCTCGCCCGTGGGGGCGCCGTCGAGCGCGAAGCTCTCCTCCGGCTCCTCGGTGACCGACTGGATATAGTCGGGGGTGCCCTGCGCGCGCCAGTGATCGGTGACCGCGCGGACCTCGTCGTCGCTGACGAACGGGCCATGGACACGCACGATGCCCTTGCCGCCAGGCATGTAGAGCATGTCACCGCGCCCCAGCAATTGTTCGGCGCCCTGTTCGCCCAGGATGGTGCGCGAATCGATCTTGCTGGTGACGTGAAAGCTGATGCGGGTCGGCAGATTGGCCTTGATCACGCCGGTGATGACGTCGACCGATGGACGCTGCGTCGCCATGATCAGGTGAATGCCCGCGGCGCGGGCCTTTTGTGCGAGCCGCTGGATGAGGAATTCGACTTCCTTGCCCGCGGTCATCATCAGATCGGCCAGCTCGTCGACGATAACGACGATCTGCGGCAGCACGTCATAATCGAGCTGCTCTTCCTCATAGATCGGCTGGCCATTCTCGCCATAGCCGGTCTGGACGCGGCGACCGAGCGGCGCTCCCTTGGCGCGCGCGGCGCGAACCTTGTCGTTGAAACTCGCCAGACTGCGCACGCCGACCGACGACATCTGCCGGTAGCGATCTTCCATCGTCTCGACCGCCCATTTCAGCGCGCGCACCGCCTTGGCGGGATCGGTGACGACGGGGGACAGCAGATGCGGGATATCATCGTACATGCTCAGTTCGAGCATCTTCGGATCGATCATGATCATCCGGCATTGATCCGGGGTCAGCCGGTACAGCAGCGACAGGATCATGCCGTTGAGCCCGACCGACTTGCCCGAGCCGGTGGTGCCGGCGACCAACAGGTGCGGCATCGGGGCAAGATCGGCGATCACCGGATCGCCCGCGATATTCTTGCCAAGGATCACCGGCAGTTGTGCCGACTGGTCCTCGAACGCCTGGCTGGCGACGAGTTCGTGAAGCGACACCATCTCACGCTTGGCATTGGGCAGTTCGATGCCGATCACGGTGCGGCCGGGAATCGTCGCCACGCGCGCTGAAATCGCGGACATATTGCGCGCGATATCGTCGGCAAGGCTGATCACGCGGGTCGCCTTGATGCCGGGGGCGGGCTCCAGCTCGTACATCGTCACCACCGGGCCGGGGCGCACCTCGGTGATATTGCCCTTGACGTTGAAGTCGTCGAGCACGGTTTCGAGCAGCCGTGCGTTGCGCTCCAGCGCGGCCTTGTCGATCGGGCCGCCCTGATGCGCGGGGGCGGGGCTGAGCAGGTCGATCGAGGGCAAAGCGAAGCTGTCCCGCAGGTCAAGCCGCTGTTGCTGTTCCTTCGGACGCGCGGCGGCGGAGGGGGCCAGGGTGCGATCGCTGATCACCGGGGCGGGGCGGTCGATCGGCTGTGCCACCGCGCGCGGGGCGGGCGGGCGGGCGGCAGCGAACGGCAGGTCGTCCTCCGCCACATCCTGCTGATCGTCGTACAGCGCATCGCCCTCATCGTCGCTCCGCCGCCAGCGCGCGCGCGGCGCGAGGCGGGCCAGGTCGATATCCAGCGTGCGGCCCCACAGCATCGCCCCGGCGATCCCGCTGACGACGCCCAGGGCGACGACCCCCCACCAGGCGACCGTCGCATCCCCGACCATCAGCAGCAGCGAACGGACCCCGGCGACGACCCCGAGGCCGATCGCACCGCCCCAGCCGAACGGCAATTGCGGCACCGCGCCCGGCGCGACGCTCGCCAGCGCGATCGCCATCAGCGCGACGCCGATCAGCCCGAACCGCAGCATGCGCGGCCATTCGCCTGCCGGTTGTTCCCGCCATAGCCGGATCGCGACGATCGCGGGGATCGGCAGCAGCAGCGCCACCGCCGGGCCGATGATCGTCAGCGCCAGATCGGCGAACCATGCCCCCGGGCCACCGAGCAGATTGCCGGTCACGCCCCCGGCGGCGGTGTTGAACGCGGCATCGCCGGGACGGTAGCTGGCGAGCGCCAATGCCATCGCGACCGTGCCGAGCATCAGCAGCACCGCCATCAGCAGTGCCCCGCTGCGCAACGCCCCCGCCTTCACCGTCTCGCGCCATAGCGGCGCCCCAGCGCGGCTCGCCATTACCCAACCCCGTGTCGATGTGAGAGAAACCGCGTCATTGTCCCCGCGCGCGAGTCCGGCGTCAAGACGGCGCGTGGCGGTCGGGTTGCCGCCCCCGGCGAAACGAGCGGCGACCCCCGTTGCCGTCTTGGGCGATTGGCAGCACCGCCCCGGCAAGCTAGAGCGACGACATGGATCACGCAGATGTGCTCATCCTCGGCGGCGGGCTGGTCGGCAGTGCGCTCGCGGTCGCGCTCGATCGTCACGGCCTGTCCGCGATCGTGGTAGATCCGGCCGATCCGGCGGTGGCGTTGAGCGCCGGGTTCGATGGACGCGCCTCGGCGGTGGCGAGCGCGAGCCACAAGATGCTCGACGCGATCGGGGTCGGTGCCGCGCTGGCCGGCAAGGGTTGTGCGATCTGTCAAATCCGGGTGAGCGACGGTCTGGCGCCGGGCAAGCTCGATTTCATTCCAGCGCCCGATGATGCCGCGCTCGGCACGATGTACGAGAACCGGCTGATCCGCCGCGCGCTTTATGATGCTGCGATGGCGGCGGAGCAGGTCGACGTGCGGATGCAGACCCGCGCCACCACGGTGGAGCGCAGCGAGCGCGGCGTGCGCGCGCTGCTGACGTCCGGCGACACCGTCACCGCCGATTTGCTCGTCGCGGCGGAGGGGCGGCAATCGCCGACGCGCGAGGCGGCGGGAATCAACGTCGCGCGCTGGCAATATGATCACGAAGCGATCATCGGCGCCTTCCATCATGAGCGCAGCCATCAGGATGTCGCTTACGAGATCTTCTACCCCGATGGCCCGTTCGCCTTGTTGCCGCTGCCCGACGACGAGACCGGACATCGCTGCGCGATCGTATGGACGGTGGGCAAGGATCAACGCGCGGGGATGCTGAAGCTGAGTGACCGTGCGTTCCTCGCCGAAGCCGAGAAACGCATGGGAGGGTTCCTCGGGCGGCTGTATGAAGTGAGCCCACGCACCAGCTATCCGCTCGGCTTCCATCATGCGGCGCGGGTCACCGATACACGGCTCGCGCTGGTGGGTGACGCGGCGCACGGCATCCATCCGATCGCGGGGCAAGGGGTGAACCTGGGTTATCGCGACGTCGCCGCGCTGGTGGAGGTGCTGGTGGAGGGGCGGCGGCTCGGGCTGCACGCGGGCGATGCGCAGTTGCTGGCGCGCTATCAGAACTGGCGCAGTCTCGACACGTTCATGGTCGCCGCCGCCACCGATACGCTGACGCGGCTGTTCGGCATTCCCGGCAAGACCGCCAGCGCGGTGCGGCGCTTCGGCATCTCGCTGGTCGATCGCCTGCCGCCGCTCAAGGATCGTTTCATGGCCGAAGCACGCGGAGAAAGCGGCAATCTGCCGCGCCTGCTGATGGGCGTGCCAGTGTAAGCGTTCACGCCGCCAGCGGAAAGCGGAGCAGGCGATCGTCGAGCGCGATCAGTGCCTCGCCCGCGCCGCCGGTGACGCGGCAGATCTCGGGGTGCGTCGCGTCCAGCCCGCCGGTCAGCGCCCCGAAAGCGGGGAAGATCAGCTTGCGCTGCGTCGCGACGAAGCACCGCCGCGCGATCATCTTGCCGCGCACCCGGATTCGCAATTTCGGATGGAAATGCCCCGATACTTCGGGCCGCGGCTCCGCCGGATCGGCTTCATGGCGCAAGATCACGCCATCGACCAGCGCCTCCGCCATGACGTCGCCGCCACAGCGATCCACAAATACCCGGTCGTGATTGCCGGTGATCCACGTCCAGCGCATTCGCCGCGTCAGATCGGTCAGCAAGGTGCGCGCCTGTTCCGGCAGTCGGTCGCAGCCCGCCACATCGTGGAAACTGTCGCCCAGGCACCACATTTCGGTCGCCCCGGTCGCCTCCACCAGCGCCGCCAGCCCACCGAGCGTCGCGATCGAATCATAGGGGGGCAGGAATTGCCCGCCGCCCGCCAGCCAGCTCGCCTTTTCCAGATGGAGATCCGCGACCAGCAGCGCGCGACGTTCCGGCCAGTAGAGCGCACCGGCGGGCAGCGCCCGGAAATGATGGCCACCGAAGCAAAGGCTGGCGAACGGAACGGGAACCATGCCGTCCGCCATGCCTTAGTCGCGGCGCCCGATCAATGGCTTGCCGCGTCGGGCCGAGTCCCTGCCACGTCGACCCGACCGCTGCGTTCCAGTTTGCCCCAGCCGACCACGCGACCGCGTATCGCGGCGGAGATCGCACGGACCACCACCCCATACATGATCTGCCGATACACCAACCGCTGCGCGATCAGCAGATGCGCGGGGTAGCGCACGCGATGACCGTCCAGGTGATAGGCCAGCCAGCCGCACAACACGTCGATCGCGGTGAAGGCGACCCAATATATTGCCATCGTGCCGACGTCTCCCGACGTCTGCGCCCAGCCGTGCTGGGTGATCCGCAGCGTGGTGCCGACGATCGACAGGATCAGCGCGAGATCGATCAGCGGGCTGATCGCGGCGAAGACGATCTGGAACAGCCATGCCTGCGGCATGCCGACCAGCGCCAGCCCCGAAGGCTTGCGCCGCCACAGCACGACGCGGTGTTTCCACAGGCATTGCAGCGTCCCGAATGCCCAGCGGAAACGCTGTTTCGCCAAGGCCCGGAACGATTCGGGGGCCTCGGTCCACGCCACGGCGCGTGGATCATAGGTGACCCGCCAGCCGGCGCGCTGGATCGCGATCGTCAGATCCTGATCCTCCGCCAGCGTATCCTCGGGATAGCCGCCGACCGCGTCCAGCGCGGCGCGGCGCCACGCGCCCACCGCACCGGGCACCACCGTCATGGCGTCGAACCCCGCCAGCGCACGCCGTTCGAGATTCTGCGCGGTGATATATTCGACCGCCTGCCAGCGCGTCACCAGATTGTGGCGGTTGCCGACCCGCGCATCCCCCGCCACCGCGCCGATGCGCGGATCGGCGAACCAGCGAGCCAGCCGCCGGATCGTTTCTGGCTCGAACTGGGTATCGGCGTCGAGCGCGATGATCACCTCGCCGGTGGCATCCCGCAGCGCGCGATTGAGCGCCGCCGCCTTGCCGCCGTTGACCAACGTCAACAGCGTTACACGCGGATCGTCGGCGAAGGCGTCACGCACCAGCGCGCTGGTCGCGTCTGTCGATCCGTCGTCGGCGACGATCACCTGCAGATCGGGATAATCGCTCGCCAGCACGCGCGCCACCGAAGCGGCGATCACGCGCTCCTCGTTGAAGGCGGGGATGATCACCGAGACGGTGGGCGTGAAGACGGGCGGCGCGACGCGGTGCCGCCGCGCCTGTAGCCACGCCAGCCCGGCCATCATCAAGGCACGCGCGATGCCCAGCGAGATCGCGAGGAAGAACAACCATTTTAAGAGCTTCGAGACGATCGCGAGAAGGATGAAGATGCCGACGTCGGTGCGCACCGCCCACAGATCGTGGCGCGAGACCGGTGGCATCACCTGGGCCTGGGAGAGCCCGATCAGCCGCGATACCGGGACGAACGTATATCCCTGGGCACGCAATATCGCGATCAGGCGCGGCAGGGCGGCGACCGTCTGTGCGCGATCCCCACCGCCGTCATGCAGCAGGATGACGTTCGCGGCATTGGTGGGAGAGGCGGCATGGACCTGATCGACGACCTGCCGGACGATCGCGTCGGCGCCTGGCCGCTGCCAGTCGTTCGGGTCGACGTGCAGGCCGACGATCGTATAGCCCGCGCGCTGCGCCGCCAGCGCCGGTTCGAGTTCGTCGGCGGTGGTCGGCTCGGCGTCCCCGAAATAAGGAGCGCGGAACAGCTTCAGGTCGCGCCCGGTATAGGCCTGCACCAGCCGTTGCGTGACGTTGAGCTGCAGGGCGGTTTCGCGGGGCCCCAGCGTCGCCATGTTGGGATGGGTATAGCTGTGATTGCCCAGCTCGCTGCCCCCTGCGACGATCCGCTGGAGCAGCCCGGGATGCTCCAGCGCATTCTCACCGATCACGAAGAACGTGGCGGGTACGTGCGCCTTTTCGAGCACGTCCAGGATACGCGGCGTCCACGTCGCATCGGGGCCGTCGTCGAAGGTCAGCGCCAACAGTTTCGGATCGGCCGCGCCGGTGCGCTGGACGACATAGGGCGTCGGTAGCGACAGATAGCGCTCGTCACGGATGATGTGCTGCGCATCCGCGAACAGCACCCGCCGTCCGGTGGTGGGGGTGGTGGTGATCCGCAGGATCTCTCCGCTGCCTTCCACATCGGTGTTCAGCGACGAGGAGATCCGGCGCAGATCGGGCAGCCTGCCGGTCCGGAACGCCGCCAGATCGCTCCAGATACCAGGATCCTCGCTCCCCAGCCGCCACAAGGCGACATCATCGATTCCGAGCTGCTTGAGCGCTTGCAGCTGATTCCAGCTGGTCGCCGCGTCCATCATCCAGATCGTGTGGCGCTGCCCGTCCTCGTCATAGCCGAAGGCGGCATTGCCCGAGGCGCGGTCGAAGGTTACCGGCGCCTGGCTGTCGTGCGCGGCCAGCCAGGCTTCCTCGATCGACATCGCATCGGTATCGTGGCCGTGCCAGTCATAGGCATAGCTGCCCAGCGCGACGATCAGCTTGTCCCGCCCGATCAGGCGCACCGCCTGTTCCACCTGCGGCACGAACCAGCCCTGCGCCGCGATCGGGCCGGGGCTGCCGCCGTCGTAATGCTGGTCATAGGCCATGAAGATGACGCGGTCGGCCACCGACGCCAGCGCGGGGAGCGGCCAGTCTTCGTCCTCCGCGGGTGCGGTCACCGCCAGCTGCGTGCCGGCAGGCAAGGCGGCGCGCAACTGCCGCAGGAACAGCAGATAATGGCCCATGGCGCTGGCGGGCAGCGCCTCGAAATCCATCACCACGCCCGCCTCGTGCCGCCAGGCGACATACCGGCCAAGGCGTCGCGCGAAATCCGCGCGTGCCGCCGGATCGGCCAGCAGCGCCGCCGCGCCCGCGCCGTCCCACTCGGCATTGGCAAAATTCTGCACCATCGGCAGCACTTTGGGCGGGCGCGGCATCGCCGCGATCATCCGGTCGAAGCGCACGTCCCGCGCCAGCGTGACGCGATGGGCCGGCCCCCCGACGAAGATCGTCGCCGGCACCACCCAGTCGAGCGCGGCGACATGGCGGCGCAACGACGCGATGCTGGTGTCGTCGCCCGGAATGTAGAAGCCGACCGAGAGCGGAGTGTTCGGTCCGGCGCGGCTGGTGCGCGGCAGCCAGCGGCGCCAGCCCTGCGCACGCCCTCCGGCGATGTCGCCGTGCGCCGCGGCGGCATGGGGCTGGGGCAACGGCAACGCCAGGTCGCGCGCGGGCGCCATCGCGATCAGCGTGGTCGCAAAGGCGATCGCCGCGATCAGCAACAGCACGATCAGCCCGGCCAGCGCGCGTTTGGAGCGTCGGCTGCGACGGCCGGTGGGGTCGAAGAAAACCGGAGTCATGACGTCAGCCTTTATGCTTCGCCGAGAAGGCCAGCGCGATACCAGCGCCGGATCGCGGGCAGCCGGGTCAGCTCGCATCCGCAATGGCGGCAGCGGGCATGTTGCAGGCCCCGGGCATCGGTGCTGATCCGAGTACCTGCGACATGCCGCTCGCGCGCGCAATCCCGCACGTGTCGATCAACCGCCGCCGGGGCGGGGGTGGAGGACGGCTCGGGGAATGGCGGATGGGTCATGCTGCCTCCTTGCGACGCGCCGCGTGCCCGGGGCGTGTCGGAAAGATGAGCGATCGGTCATGTTGCGCCCATTTCGCGAACAGCATGGGCACGCCAGAGAGATGGGTGAGACAGGACGTTCCCGTGGCCAGCCATCGCCTTCACACCCCCGCCGCCCGCCCGATCGGCACATTGGCAGTCGCGCTCTCCGCCATCGCGCGGGGGCGCGGCGTCGATCGGATGTGGCGCCGGTGCCAGGGGGCGGCAGCGGCGCAGAAGGGCATGCTGCGGGGCGCCGCGCCGAGGCGCCGCGGATGAGATCGCTGCGGCAGCTGCGATATGCGTTGTTGGCGCTGCTGGCGATCGCGCTGGGCGGTGCGCTGCTGTCCGTTCGGGCGATGCACGCCTCGCGCGGTCGCACGCCGGATGTGATGGGGGCGACCTTCGCCACCCCCGCCGCGGATCATCGCGCGGGCGGAGCGTGGATCATCACCAGCCTGCGCGTCGGCGGCCCGGCGGAAAGCGCCGGGCTGCGGGTCGGCGACGTGGTGGAGACGGTGCGGGGCGATGCGGGCGCGGTCTCGCTTGCCGAAGCGAAGCGAGAGATGGCATCAGGCGACAGCGTGGAGTTCGATATCCGGCGTGGTGGCGCCACGTTTCACGTCGTGATGGCCAGCCTTGGAGACCGCGATGTCGGCAAAGATCCTGGTGATTGAGGATGATGGTGCTACCGCTGAGTTCGTCGCGAAGGGGCTGACCGAGGAGGGCTTCGTCGTCGATCGCGCCGACAACGGTCGCGACGGGCTGTTCCACGCTACCGACGGCAGCTATGATTGCATCGTGCTGGATCGCATGTTGCCGGGGATGGACGGCATGGCGGTGCTGGCGGCACTGCGCGGCGCACAGATCGAAACACCGGTGATCGTGCTGTCCGCGCTCGGCTCGCCCGAGGATCGCGTCAAGGGTCTCACCGGCGGGTCGGACGATTATCTTGCCAAGCCGTTCGCGTTCGCCGAACTGCTCGCGCGGATCCGCCTGCTGATCCGCCGTGGCAAAGTGAGCGCGGCGGTGCAGACGGTGCTCACCTGCGACGATCTGGAGATGGATCTGCTGGCGCGCCGCGTCAGGCGCGCGGGCCGGACGATCGAGCTGCAACCGCGGGAGTTCCGCCTGCTGGAATTCATGCTGCGCCACGCCGAGCAGGTGGTGACGCGCACGATGTTGCTGGAGGGCGTGTGGGATTATCACTTCGATCCCGGCACCAACGTGATCGACGTGCATCTCAGCCGCCTGCGCAAGAAGGTGGACGAGGGGTTCGCGCGGCCGTTGCTGCATACCGTGCGGGGCGCGGGATACCGGCTGGGCGTGGCCGCGTGACGCGGCGCTGACGCCGGATGTTCTGGCGTTCCACCACGTTCCGCTTCGCCGCGCTGGTCTTTCTCTTGCAGGTCGCGGCGTCGGCGACCCTGCTGTTCGCGCTGCGCACGGTGGTGCACGGGCAGGTGTTCGCACGCGCCGCCGCGATCGAGGAGGTCGTGCGCAATGATCTGCTCGCCACCGCCGCCGGGAGTGGGGAAGCCGGACTGGCCCGCGCGATCGCGCTCCGCGTGTCCAGGGCGATCACCCCCGGCACGGTGCTGTTGTTTGTGGATTCGGGCGGAAGGCCGATCGCGGGCAATCTTGCCGCCTGGCCGCCGAACGTCGCATTCGGCCGTTCGATACAGGTTGACCTGTATCGCACCCGCCGTTCCACGCCAGAGGCGATGTTGGTCCGCGCAACCCGCTTGCCGAGCGGCGCGCGATTGCTGACCGGCAGCGTGGTGGAGGGAGAGCGCCGCGCGGTGCGATCGCTGGAGGCGGCGACGCTGTTCGCGCTATCGCTGGGGATCGCCTTCGCGGCGCTCGCTGCATGGCTGTCGGCGCGGATGATCGTCGTCCGGCTCGACACCACTGTGGAGACGCTCGCCGCTGTGCGCGACGGTGATCTGTCGCGGCGCGTTCCCACCGATCGCGCCGGCGATGCCTTCGCCTCGCTAGCGGGATCGGTCAATGATACGCTCGACAGGGTCGAGGCGCTGGTGGTCGAATTACAGGTGGCGACCGACGGACTGGCGCACGATCTGAAATCGCCGTTGACGCGGCTGCGCTCCGCGCTCGAACGCGCCGCGCGGGAGGTGACCGAACCTGCCGCTCAGGAAGCGGTCGATCGCGCGCTGGCGGAGGGTGAGCGCTTGCTGGCGCTGGTCGAAACCGCGCTGCGCATCACCCGTGCCGAGGCGGGGATCGGCACCGAAAGCTTTACCCCGGTCGATCTGGCGGTGGAGCTGGAAGACATCGCGGAAATCTATGGCCCGGTGGCGGAAGACGCTGGCCGTGCGATCCGGGTCATCGGCGCCGCATCGGGGGTGACGCTGCCGATACACCGCGAATTGATCGGTCAGGCGCTCGGCAATGCGGTGGACAATGCGTTGAAATATGGCGCGGGGACGATCACGCTCGGGTTAGCGGTCGGCGAAACCCACGCCACATTGTCGGTCGCGGACGAGGGGACGGGGATCAGGCCCGAGGATCGCGCCGTGGCGCTGCGCCGCTTCGGTCGGCTCGACCTTGCGCGCGGCGGAACGGGCGCCGGACTGGGCCTGTCGCTGATCGCCGCGGTGGCGCGGCTGCATCGCGGCGCCGTGCGGCTGGAGGATGCGCACCCCGGCCTGATCGTCGCGATCGACCTGCCGCTGATGGACCGGGGATAGTAAAGCGAGCGATCTCGCTTGCGGCGACCGCGGGAGAACATCCCCCGCCGTCGCCGCGCCAATCTGATAGCGCCGGCGTCTATCCGGCATAGGCCTTGACGAGATCGAACAGATAGTTGCGCGCGTCGTATAGCGACGAGACGCGGATGCGTTCGTTCAGGCCGTGGATGCCGTTGAAATCCGGATCCAGGAACGTCCCCGGCGCGCCATAGACCGGGATGCCGATCGCTTCGAGGAAGATGCCGTCGGTCGCGCCGGTCGACATGCTGGGCAGGATCGGCACGCCGGGGAAATGCTTCGCCGCAACCCGCGTCATCGGCCCCAGGATCTTCGGATCGAGCGTCGGCGGCACCGCCACCGGACGGATCGGCTGGTTGGCGGTGACGGTCACCTTCGGCCCGGCGAGCTCCTTCAGCTTCGCCAATGTCGTATCGACCGTTTCGCCGGGGAAGATCCGGCAATTGACGTTGGCCGTGGCACGCTGCGGCAGCGCATTCTCGGCATGGCCGGCATTGAGCAGCGTCGCGACGCAGGTGGTGCGGAGCGTGGAGTGCAGCACCTTGTCCCGGCTGACGATCGCATCCGCCGCCTGGTCCTGCGGGTTGGCAAGCAGGCGGCGGATCGCGTCGCCCAGTTCGCCGCCGCGCATCTTGGCATTCGCGGTGAAGAAGGCGCGCGTCGTGTCGGTAAACTTTACCGGGAATTCGTAGCCCTGAACCGCCTTGATCGCGTCGGCCAGTTCATAGATCGCATTGTCCGGCGTGGGGGCGGAGCTATGCCCGCCCGGGTTCGTCGCGGTCAGCGTGAAATTCTGCGCCGCTTTCTCGCCCACCTGCACGCTGAGCAGCTGGCGCTTTCCCTGCGCATCAAGCAACCCGCCACCGCCCTCGTTGAGCGCAAATTCCGCCGCGACCAGATCGGGGCGGTTCTGCGCCAGCCATTGCGCGCCATTGAACGCCCAGGTGGTTTCCTCGCCGCAGGTCAGCGCCAGCTTGATCGTCCGCCTGGGATGATAACTCTGCTGCCGGAACCGCACCATCGCATCGGCCCAGATCGACGACATCGCCTTGTCGTCGACGGTGCCGCGCGCGTAATAATAGCCGTTCTCCTCGACCAGCGTGAACGGATCGCGCTGCCAGTCGGCGCGCTTGGCCTCCACCACATCCAGGTGACCGAGCAGCAGCATCGGCTTCATCGCCGGATCGCTGCCTTTCAGCACCGCGACCACGCCGCCGTCATTGGGGTGGTCGGGCACCGAGAAATAGGTGATGTCGGCATCGGCATAACCCGCCGCCTTCAGCCGCGCGCCCACCTGAGCCGCCGCCTTGGTGCAGCTGCCGACATTGGCGACGGTATTGGTTTCCACCATCTCCTTGTACAGCGCAAAAAACGCTTTCTCGTCCGGGCGGTTCTGCGCCCCCGCGACCATCGGCGCACACGCCAGTACCGCCCCGATCATTCCCAACCCGCGCATGCGCCCTCCACGATCCGTTATCGGTGGTAAAGCTTGCAGCGATTGCGACGCCGCGCAACCATGACGTGTGCCTTGTCTACCCGGGCGAGCGAAGAAAGCCGCTATGATACCGCGTCACGCGGCATGACGAGCCGGAGCTCGCGATTGGCGAAGTCGATATCGACGCGCCGGAACAACCGCAGCGCGTCCATCCCCAGCATGATCGCGGGCCGATCGTTCAGCCCGAAGGCGCGGAACGGCGCGGCATCGGCGAAGGCGACCGGCAGCGAGCGGATCCGCGCGCTGCCCAATCGCATCTCGGGCACCACCGCGATATCGCCGACCATCTGCTGGCCGAGGACGCTGGTGAAGATCGCTGGTTCGCGCGCCTTGCCGCGTCTGGCGAGCAGGCGGCGCAGCGCGAGGTTGCCGACACTGGTGGCGGTGCCGGTATCGAGCACGACGCGCACCTTGCGCCCCGCGACGCTGGCGTGCGTCACGACCAGCTGGCCGTAGAGGCTGCGCGCCTGGATGACGATCTCGTCGTCGGCGGCGGCGCGGTGGCGGCGGCGCGCAACGGGAACGACCGTCATCGCGTCGCGATCGAAATCGATGCGCAGCGCATGGCCCTGCAACGTATCGATGCCGAGCATGCCGGGGGCGCCAAGATGCGATGCCTCCAGCGCGGGCGCCTGGATCGCTCGCCCGCCGATCGACCCCGCGGGCAGGGTCGCCACCGCGAGCGACGGGACGATCACGGTATCGACCTCGCCCGATCCGGCCATCGCGGTGACGCGGACGCGCGGCCCGAGCGGCAATCGCAGCAAGCGGGCGAGCTGGCGCGAGACGACGCTGCGCTGCGCGCCGGTGTCGATGATGAAGGGGTAGGGGCCAGCGCCCGCCACGCGCACCGGCACCGTCATGCGCGTTTCGGTGGTCAGGAAGGAGAGATCGTCGCCGCTGGGGGTGGGGTCGGGAGCGGCGGCAGGAGGAGTGGCGGGGATAGGGGCCAGTGTCGGCTGCTGCGCCGCCACTGGCGCGGCGAGCGCGATCAGCGCCGACACGCTCCACCTCTCCATCGCGGAAGAATACGCCCGTTCCGGGCCTTTAGAAAGCGAAAACCTTCCCCGCGACGAGCGAGGCGTCAGTCGACCGCCATCGCCTCGGCGGCCAGTGCCTCCGCTTCGATCAGCAGCGCGTCGTCCGCGCTCCCGGTCGCGACCTTTTCGCGCCCGATCAGCGTCAATACCGGCACCGCCAGCGGCGTGACACGCGGCAGATCGACATGCACCATCGTGTCCGCCGCGCGGTCGAGCAGGTCGGCAAGCCGCCCGACATCGGTCATCCGCGCGCGCGCGTCGGCCCAGGCCGCCTGCAACAGCACATGCCCCGGCTCGTATTTGCGCAGCACGTCATAGATCAGGTCGGTGGAGAAGGTGACCTGGCGCCCGGTCTTGCGCTTGCCGGGGTGTTGCCGCTCGACCAGCCCGCCGATCACCGCCACTTCGCGGAATGCCCGTTTCAGCAGGTGCGAGCGCTCGACCCAGTCGACGAACTCATGCTCAAGGATGTCGGACGAGAATAGCGCGGCCGGATCGCGCACCTTGTCCAGCGAATAGCAGGCGATCGCGTAATCGTTGGCGACGAAGCCCAGCGGGCGCAGCCCCAGCGTCTCCATTCGTTTGGTGACGAGCATGCCGAGCGACTGATGCGCGTTCCACCCCTCGAAACTGTACGCGACCATATATTCCCGCCCTTCGCGGGGGAAGGTTTCGACCAGCAGCTGGTCGGGGCGGGGCAGGGTGGAGCGGCGCTGCTGGATCTCCAGCCATTCGCGCACATCGTCGGGAAAGCGCCGCCACTGATCGGGTTCGTGCAGAAAGTGGCGTACCCGCGCGGCAAGGTTGGTCGACAGCGGCATGCGGCTGCCGCCATAGGTGGGGATGCGCGCGGGACGGGCGGTGGCGCGGACGATCAGATCCTCGGTATCGATCTTCTCCACCTCCAGGCTCATCCCGGCGAAGAAAAAGGTATCGCCATGGCTCAGCGTCGCGGCGAAGCCTTCCTCCACCTTGCCGAGAGCGCGGCCGTTGCGGAACCGCACCTTGAGCATCGTCGCCTCGACGATGATCCCGGCGTTGAGACGATGCTGCGCGACGAACTTCGGATGGCTGACACGCCATTTGCCGTCCGCATCCTGCGTCAGCCGGCGAAAGCGATCATAGGCACGCAACGAATAGCCGCCGTCGCGGATGAAGCCGAGCACCTGATCGAACAATTCGGCGGTCAGCGCGGAATAGGGCAGCGCGCCGCGTATCTCGTCCAGCATCGCCGCCTGATCGAAGGGCGCGGCGCAGGCGCACGCCATCACATGCTGTGCCAGCACGTCGAGCGCCCCCATGCGGAAGACGTCGGCGTCAAGCTCGCCCGCCTCGACCGCGTCGAGCGCGGCGCGGGCCTCCAGATATTCGAAGCGGTTGCCGGGGACGAGGATCGCTTCGGAAGGTTCGTCAAGGCGATGATTCGATCGTCCGATCCGCTGCAGCAGCCGTGACGACCCCTTGGGGGCGCCCATCTGGACGACGCAATCCACATCGCCCCAGTCGACCCCGAGATCGAGGCTGGCGGTCGCCACCAGCGCGCGCAGCCGGCCCGCCGCCATCGCCGCCTCCACCTTGCGGCGGGCTTCTTTTTCCAGGCTGCCGTGGTGGATGCCGATCGGCAGCTGCGCGGTATTGGCTTTCCACAAGTCCTGAAAGATCAGCTCCGCCAGGCTGCGCGTGTTGCAGAAGACGATCGAGGTGCGGTGCCGCTCGATCTCCGCCATCACCTGCTCGGCGGCGTAGCGCCCCGAATGCCCCGCCCAGGGCACGCGATCCTCGGGCAGCAGGATCGCGATGTTCGGATCGACCCCCGTATCGCCCGCCACCAGCGCGACCGTATCGATATCGCCATCGGGGGCCAGCCAGGCGCGATAGCCGTCGGGATCGGCCACCGTGGCGGACAGTGCGACGCGGCGGCACGCCGGCGCCAGCCGTTGCAGCCGCGCCATGCAGAGCGACAGCAGGTCGCCGCGCTTCGTGGTGGCGAAGGCATGTACCTCGTCGACGACGATCGTGCGCAGCCCGGCGAACATCGTCGCACTGTCGGGATAGCTGAGCAGCAGCGACAGCGATTCGGGAGTGGTCAGCAGGATATGCGGCGGCCGGACGCGCTGTCGGGCCTTGCGATCCGAAGGCGTATCCCCGGTGCGGGTCTCGATCCGCAGATCGAGCCCCATCTCGTCGACGGGGGTGACGAGATTGCGCTGGATATCGACCGCCAGCGCCTTCAGCGGGGAAACGTACAGGGTGTGCAGCCCGTCGCCCGGCGCCTCGATCAGTTCCGCGAGCGTCGGCAGGAAGCCGGCGAGCGTCTTGCCCGCGCCAGTGGCGGCGATCAGCAGCGCATGCCGGCCGGCGCGCGCCTGTTCCCACATCGCCAATTGATGCCCGCGTGGCGACCAGCCGCGCGCGGCGAACCAGTCGGTGAGGGCAGGGGGCAGGGGAGCGGTCAAGCGGGTGATGTAGGATGCGCCACGGCGGGTCGCCAGATGAGGATCATGCGCCTCCGCGTGATCCTTTTCCAACGGATACGATTCCCTATCCGGCAGGTTGAGGAACGATGGCGACACGCGGCACGACCCTGGGCGACTGGCTGGAACCCCATCCGACCGGCATCTATGTTCGCCCGGCGGATGCGTGGGTCGATCCCTCGGTGCCGCAGCCGCGCGCGTTGGTGACGCATGGCCATGCCGATCATGCCCGCGGCGGGCATGGCACCGTCTGGGCCACGCCGGAGACGCTGGCGATCATGGAGGCGCGCTACGGCCCGCAGGCGGGCGTGCCGGTCAGCTATGGCGAGACGATCCGGCTGGGGGAGGTGGAGGTCGGCTATGTGCCGGCGGGCCACGTCCTTGGTTCGGCACAGATCGTGCTCGACTATCGCGGCGAGCGGATCGTCGTGTCGGGGGATTACAAGCGCCGCGCCGATCCCACCTGCACGCCGTTCGAGCCGGTGGCGTGCGACGTGTTCATCACCGAGGCAACGTTCGGCTTGCCGGTGTTCCGCCACCCCGATACCGGCGATGAGATCGACAAGTTGCTGGCGCGACTGCACGCCGATCCGGCGCGCTGCGTGCTCGTCGGCGCCTATGCCCTGGGCAAGGCGCAGCGGGTGATCGCCGAGCTGCGCGAGCGTGGACACGAAGCGCCGATCTACATTCACGGTGCCCTGCAACGCCTGTGCGATCTCTATGCCGATCTCGGCGTGCGACTGGGCGAGTTGCTGCCGGTCGCGGGCGTGCCCAAGGCGGCGATGGCCGGGCATGTCGTGATGTGCCCGCCGTCAGCGCTCAACGATCGCTGGTCGCGCCGGCTGCCCGATCCGATCACCGCGATGGCGTCCGGCTGGATGCGGGTGCGGCAGCGCGCGCGGCAGAAGAACGTCGAGCTGCCGCTGATCCTGTCCGACCATGCCGACTGGGACGAACTGACCGAGACGCTGACCGAGATCGCGCCGCGCGAAGTGTGGGTGACGCATGGCCGGGAGGAGGCGCTGGTGCATTGGTGCATGACCCGCCAGATCCGCGCCCGTGCGCTGGCGCTGGTCGGGTTCGAGGACGAGGACGATTGACGGGGAGGGTGAACGCCGTCCCCGTTGCCGTCATGCCCGCGAGGGCGGGAATCGGAAACGCTGCCGGGGTGATCCCGGCCAGATCAGCCTCAACCCCGCTTGCATGGTTTCGCATGAGACGATTACACCCGCCTATCCAACGACAAAGGGGATCGCCTGATGCGCTTCGGTTTCGCTGCCCTCCTGCTTGCCGCCGCCGCGGCGCCGACCGTGGCGCAGGATCGGAAGCCGCCCGCCAGCAATGCCGAGCTGCAGAAGGAGAAGATCGAGGCCGCTTATGCCAATGCGCCGGTCGAGGAGCGCGAGGAGCGGTCGAAGGGCGCGGTGACGGTCGGCGGCCAGCGGTTGCCCTATACCGCCACCGCCGGCACGCTGACGCTGCGCGACCTGGAGGGAAAGCCGACCGCGTCGATGTTCTATACCGCTTATACGCTCGACGGCACCAAGCCGGGGACGAAGCGGCCGATCACCTTCTTCTATAACGGCGGGCCCGGCAGCCCGACCTTCTGGCTGCACATGGGCTCGTTCGCGCCGATGCGGTTGCGGACCGGCAATCCTGAATTCATCCGCCCAGCGCCATATGATTTCGGGCCGAACCCGTACACGCTGCTCGACAAAACCGACATGGTGTTCCTCGACGCGATCGGCGCCGGCTATTCGCGCCCGCTGGGGGATATGAAGCCATCGGCCTTCTACGGCACCGATGAGGATGCGGACGCCTTCGCCAAGGCGATCCTGAGGTATGCGACCAAGTTCGGCCGCTGGAACAGCCCCAAGTTTCTGTTCGGCGAAAGCTATGGCACGCTGCGGTCGGGCGCGCTGGCCTATCAGTTGCAGGATCGCGGCATGGCGCTGAATGGCGTGGTGCTGCTCAGCTCGATCATGAACTATGGCTATCGCCAGCCGGGGCTCGATCAGGTCTATCTCAACTATCTGCCCAGCTATGCCGCCACCGCCTGGTATCACAATCGCCTGCCCAACCGTCCGGCGGATGTCGCGACGATCGTACAGCAGGCGCGCGACTTCGCGGTCGGACCGTATATGTCCGCGCTGGCCAAGGGGCAGGACATTTCCGACGCGGAGCGCGATCAGGTCGCGACGCGGATGAGCCAGTTGATCGGATTAAGCCCCGATTTCATCAAGCGCGCCAACCTGCGCATCGATCTGCCACGCTTCCAGAAGGAGTTGCTGCGCGGTTCGCGGCAGACGATCGGCCGCTTCGATTCGCGCTACACCGGCACCGACAGTGACGCGGCGGGCGAGCGGCCGGAAACCGATGCGTCGTCGGATGCGATTTCGGGCGCCTTCATCGCGACGTTCAGCGATTATGTGACGCACACGCTCGGATACAAGACCGACATGCCATACCGCCTGTCCGCCCGCGATGCGGCCGGCTGGACGTGGAACTGGCAGCATGACGCGCCCAACCGCATGGGGAAGCAGAACAATCCCAATACCGCGGTCGACCTTGCCGCGGCGATGCGCGCCAATCCCTATCTGCAGGTGCTGTCGATGAACGGCTGGTACGACATGGCGACCCCGTTCTTCGGCACCGAGAACGATCTGGGGCATATGATGCTGGAACCGGCGCAGCGCCCCAATCTGCAGTTCACTTATTACCCGGCCGGGCACATGGCCTATCTCAACCCCGAGGCGCTGGCGGCGATGAAGCGTGATCTGTCGGCATGGTATGATCGCGCGGTTTCGGTCGCGCGTTCGGGCACGCCCCCGGTCGCGCCTTCGGTTGGCGCGTCGGAGGGGCCGGCACAAACCCCGAATTGAGGGATTGATGGGGTGGGCGAGGGCGGATCGACTTGCCGCGCATCCGCCCGTCGCGGCGGAGGATGGTAGGACCGAAGGCCCGCGCTAGCCGGCCCCCGCGCCCGCCAGCGCGCGGGCCCGGCGGCGCTGTACCGAGCTGCCGATCCCCATCGCCTCGCGATATTTCGCCACCGTGCGCCGCGCGATGCCGAAGCCTTTGGCGTTGAGCAGGTCGACCAGCGTATCGTCCGACAGGATGGTGTCGCCTTCGCCGGCGATCAGCGCGCGGATCGCGCTCTTCACCGCCTCCGCCGATACCGCATCCCCGCCATCGGCCGCCTGGATCGCCGAGGTGAAGAAATATTTCAGCTCGAACAGCCCGCGCGCGCAGCTCAGATATTTGTTGCTGGTCACGCGGCTGACGGTCGATTCGTGCATCTCGATCGCGTCCGCCACCTGCCGCAACGTCAGCGGACGCAGATGGGCGACACCGTGCAGGAAGAATGCTTCCTGCTGCTTCACCAGTTCGGTCGCGACGCGGATGATCGTGCGCTGCCGCTGGTCGAGCGCCTTGACCAGCCAGTTGGCGCTGGCGAGCTTCTCCGCCAGCCACGCCTTGCTGGCCTTGTCCTGCGGGCCCGACGCCAGTTCGGTATAATAACGTCGGTTGACCAGCACGCGCGGCAATGTCGCGGCGTTCAGCTCGATCGCCCAGCCGCCGCGCGCGCGCGTGACGGTCAGGTCGGGGATCACCGGCGGCGGCGCCTCCCCACCATAGCGGCAACCCGGCTTCGGATCATAGCCGCGCACTTCGCGGATCATGTCCGCCATGTCTTCGTCATCGACCCCGCACAGCCGTTTCAGCCGGGTCAGATCGCCGCGCGCCAGCACGTCGAGATGGTCGAGCAGGCGGGCCATGCACGGATCGTAGCGATCGACCTCACGCGCCTGGATCGCGAGGCATTCCGCCAGATCGCGTGCGCCGACGCCGGTCGGCTCGAAGCGCTGGATCGCTTCCAGCACCGCCTCTACCCGCGCCAGCGCGACCCCCAGCCGCTGCGCGATATCGAGGAGGTCGGCACGCAGATAGCCGGCCTCGTCGATCTGATCGATCAGCGTGCGCGCGATAAACAGGTCGGCGTCGTCGAACGCCGCGCCCGCCTGTGCCAGCAGAATGTCGGCCAGGCTCTCGCTGGTGTCGGCAAAGCTGTCGAGGTCGAGCGCCTCTCCCGAAGGCCCCGTGCCCGGCAACGATCCCGCCGCCGAATCACCGACGCGATCCGATGGTCCGTCGTCGAACCGCTCGGCGGCGATATCGACGTCGAGCGATTCGCCCGCCGCCTCGCCCGCGGTGACAAGTTCGTCCGCGCCGGCTGGCTCGTCGCGCGCCGGGGATTCGTCGACCGGGCTATCGGCGGATGGGGCGGTGGTGGCAGGCTCTTCCGCCGGCGCGGTACTGTCGAGCAGCGGATTGCGCTCGATTTCCTCCGCGATGACCCCTTCGATCTCCAGGTTCGACAGCGCCAGCAGCTTGATCGCCTGCTGCAGCTGCGGCGTCATCACCAGCGATTGCGACTGGCGCAGATCGAGGCGTGGCGCGAGGCTCATGGATGATCAGCGGACCACGCGTCGGGCATTACAGCGTGAATCCCTCGCCCAGATACAGCCGGCGCACATTTTCGTCGGCGACCAGCTCCTGCGGGCTGCCGGTGAACAGCACCTTGCCGTCGTAGATGATATAGGCCCGATCGACGATATCCAGCGTTTCCCGCACGTTATGATCGGTAATGAGCACGCCGATGCCGCGATCCTTCAACTGGCAGACAAGATCGCGGATATCCGCGATCGAAATCGGATCGATTCCGGCGAATGGCTCGTCGAGCAGCATGATCGACGGATCGGCCGCCAGCGCACGCGCGATCTCGGCGCGACGGCGCTCGCCGCCCGACAGCGCCATCGCCGGCGAATCGCGCAGCCGGGTCAGCCCGAAGTCGTCCAGCAGCGTCTCCAGCTTCTGCGCGCGGGCGGTGGCATCGGGTTCGGACAGTTCGAGCACGGTCAGGATATTCTTCTCGATCGTCAGCCCGCGGAAGATCGAGGTTTCCTGCGGCAGATAACCAAGGCCAAGGATCGCGCGCCGGTACATCGGCAGCCCGGTGATATCGACACCGTCGAGCATGATGCGGCCCGAATCGGGCTTCACCAGCCCCATCACCGAATAGAAACAGGTGGTCTTGCCCGCGCCATTGGGGCCGAGCAGGCCGATCACCTCGCCGCGCCCCACCGATACCGACACGTCGGTCAGCACGACACGCTTGTCATAGCTTTTGGCGATCGACACCACGGACAGCCCGTCGGACACCGGCGTTTCGTGGATCGGCTCGACGCGATCGAGCGGGGTGGTCATCACATCCATCGGCGCAAGGTTCCTCGGGGTCGGCGTCGTCACGTCGCGTTATCGCATCCGGCGCCCGACACGCAACGATCACTGCGCCGATTGGCAGGATTCATGCATGATTGGTCGCACGGCGACCCGTCACCACCCGCCGGCACGATCGGGCGTGGCCTCAGTTGCTGCGCCGGGGAACGGAGAAGGTGCCGGTCACCCGCCCGCCCGGGGCCTGGGTCACGGTGCCGGCATCGCTGCCGCTGCCGCTGCCCCCCGCGACCGACGAACCGTCGATCACGGCGCGCCCCGAATCGAGATTGATCGTCAGCCGCCCGCCGTTGACGGTATTGTTGCCCTGCGTCAGCCGTACCGCGCCTAGCATCGTGATGACGCGGCGGTTGAGATCGTAGACCGCGAACTGGCTGCGCGCGATCTGGTCGGGACGCTTTACCGTCACCCCGCCGGAGGCGTCGAGTCGCGACACCTGCGGATTGCCGTTCTCGACCTGCCCGGTGTAGGCGACCGTCATCCGCGCCGCGTTGAGCGTCATCTCCGCCTGCTTCACCGCCACATTGCCTGACAGCACCGCGCGATTGGCGCGATCCTGCAATTCGATATGGTCCGCGCCGAAATCAATCGGCGCATCGGTGTTGTGGCGCGTCTGCGCCACCGCGGGAGCGGCAAGCGTCAGCAGGAGCGGCAGAAGGGCGGCGCGGGGCGACATGGCGGCTATTTCGTTTTTCCGGGGTCGATCCGCAAGCGCGCATTACCATCCAGCGTCACGGTACGCGCTTCCAGGTCGGCGCGCATCCGATCACCACGGAAGGTGCCCTGTCGCGCGGTGCCGGAAACGGTGCCGGTCGATTCCAGCTTGCGGCTCTTGAGGTCGATGACGGCGTTGTCGGTATTGAGCGTATAGTTGTTCGGTCCCTCGACCCGAATCGGGCCGTCGACCGCCACCTGTTCGCTGTCCATGTCGTAGCGACCGGACGGCGCCGTCACCTCCGCCGGGCCGTCGGTGAGGCGGATCGCGGCGGCGAGATCGTCGATTCGCACCACCGGCTCCGCCGAGCTGCGCTGGATCGCGGATCCCGCGGTCAGCGCGAACGGTTGCCCCTTGGTGTCGGTGCCGCGGTAGCGCGCGGACTGGATCTTCAACCGCTCCTTGGCGACGGCGACGCGATTCTTGTCGAGCACGAACGACGAATCGCCCCCCATCGTCAGTGGCGCCATGACGAGAAAGGCGGCGAGCACGCCGATCGACACCGGTAGCAGCCAGTTGGCGGTCGTGATCAGTCGGTCGTGCCGGCCGCCGGGCAGCGCCCAGCGATGGCGCTGCGATCGCGCCGCGCTGGCGCCGTCAGACATGCGCGAAAATATCCACCTCGGGCCAGCCCGCGAGATCGAGCTCGGCGCGGGTCGGCAGGAAGTCGAAACAGGTCTGGGCCAGCGCGGCGCGCCCCTCGCGGACCAGCCGCCGGTCGAGTTCGTCGCGCAGGCGATGCAGGAATCGCACGTCGGAGGCGGCATAGTCGCGCTGCGCCTCGCTCAGCTCCGGGCCGCCCCAGTCGGACGATTGCTGCTGCTTCGAGATATCCTGCCCCAGCAGCTCGCGCACCAGCTCCTTCAGGCCGTGGCGATCGGTATAGGTGCGTACCAGCCGCGACGCGATCTTGGTGCAATAGGCCGGCGCGGCGACGATATTGAGGTAATGGCGCAGCGCCGCGATATCGAAACGCCCGAAATGATACAGTTTCAGCCGCGTCGGATCGGCCAGCACCGCTTTCAGATGGGGCGCGGCATAATCGCTGCCGGGGGCGAAGCGGACGAGATGCTCGTCCCCCAGCCCGTCGGACAGTTGCACGACGCACAGCCGGTCGCGCGGCGTGATCAGCCCCATCGTCTCGGTATCCACCGCGATCGGGGTGCCGGGCGCGAAGACGTCGCCGGGCAGATCTTCCTCATGGAAATAGACAGCCATCGCCCCGCTGTAGCGAGGGGCGCGGGTACGCTCAACGCCCGCGTCATCCCGCGCGGGCGAAGCGCGGCGATTTTGCGGCACGTGCGGCAAGTCGTGGCTTTGAAGCGACACGGCGCAACAAACGACCTCCAATAGCGTCAAAACACGCGCAAAACGATTCGCGACCGATGGCAGGATGAGTTATGGGTCACATGAGGCGCATTTGAATCCTGCGCCAGGGGAGCCGCGTTCGCCGTCCTGCGCGTGGCCTCGTTGAGACGTTCGGGCGGACCGGGAAGACGAACAGGGTTATGGGTTACGACAAGGGCGGCCGCGGCAATCGCGGCGGGCGTGGACGCGAC